>Ga0208646_1000014_pt1 | contig 137806 bp, 142 predicted proteins | sample AntAceMetag02UK8_FD_184762 | JGI IMG/M metagenome (GOLD analysis project Ga0208646, IMG submission 184762) | Saline lake microbial communities from Ace Lake, Antarctica - Antarctic Ace Lake Metagenome 02UK8 (SPAdes) (version 2) | ecosystem: Environmental > Aquatic > Non-marine Saline and... | reverse complement strand
GCTCCGCGGACAAGATTCGAACTTGTAACCTGCCGATTAACAGTCGGATGCTCTACCATTGAGCTACCGCGGAATATACTCATTACCTATATAAAATAAGTAACCAAGTGCCACGTATCGTACCAATCTCTAGCATGAATGTCTAGATGATATAGTGAGACTATGTATATCAGAATACAGGTTCAGGCTGGCGCAAAGAAAGAAACAGTTACACAAGTTTCAAATACTGAATTCCGTATTACTGTGAGGGAGAAAGCAAAAATGAATGCAGCAAATAAACGAATTATAGAAATAGTTAAGGTGCAGATATTTCCTGAAAGCTCTCGAGTACGTATTATTTCAGGACACCATTCACCCATAAAATTATTATCTGTGGAGCATAAAGGTGACAAATAAAATTGTTTGTTATACTAGTGGTATTAGCAATAGTATAACTTTCAAACAACCACATGGCACTGAAAATTCATATCAAAACAAAAGATCTTGATTTAACACCGGAGCTAAGTTCACTCATTCATGAACGAATGGATGTTCTTAAGAAATTTATTGACACAGAAGGAGACAAAGACATTTTGGTAGAAGTAGAGGTTGGACGAAGATTACTTGGAAAAAACAAAGGAAATGTGTATCGCGCTGAAGCAAACGTAAGTGGAGATGGAAATGTGTACCGTGCAACAACAAAATCTCAAAGTGTTACTGATGCACTCGATGATTTGAAAGATGAAATTACACGAGTTGTAAAACGACGTCAAAATAAAAAGAATGATTTAGCAAGAAGAGGTGGTAGAATGATAAAAAAATTATTACGAAGAGCTTAATTATTGAATGAATAGTTTATGAATAAAACATCGAATCTTATTATTGGTGTCGTGCTGTTGGTTATAGTTGGTTTTGCTGCAATGTATTTTACAGGCGACTCGCTTCGTTCTGAAAATACTGCAACAAACTCACCTTCAATTGTTGCAACTACTGAAACAAATGAAGTAGTATTACAACTTGCGACAACTACAAATAATAACGAAACAAACGAAATAACAGATATGGAAACAGTAACAACTGCAACAATGCAGACAAACAAAGGAGCAATTACTATTGAACTGTATGGAGCACAAACTCCAAAAACAGTAGAGAACTTTGCAATGCTAGCTAAGCAAGGATTTTATGATGGAGTGAAATTCCATCGAGTGATTCCAGACTTTATGATTCAAGGTGGAGATCCTTTAACAAAAGATGATTCACTACAAGGACAGTGGGGAACAGGGGGTCCTGGGTATGCATTTGAAGATGAATTTGTTCCAGAACTTTCAAACGTAACTGGAACTATTGCAATGGCAAACTCTGGTCCTGGAACAAATGGAAGTCAATTCTTCATTAATGTTTCAGATAACGTATTCCTTGATGGAAAACATACAGTATTTGGGAAAGTAACTGCTGGATATGAAAATGTAGAAGCAATTTCAAAAGTAGATAAAAACCAACGAGACGTTCCAAACGAACCAATTGTTATTGAAGGTATTGTTTTAGAATAAGCTAAAGTAACTAAACAAATGGAAAATAAAACACTCACATATATGTGAGTGTTTTATTTTTGTGTATAGTCTTGTTCTTTCTTTCCTTCAGGAATAACTTTCTCTATTACAAATAAATCATCTTCGTACCGAGCTTTTGTAATCTTAATACGCTTATTTTGTTCATCAAAAAAGAATGTCCCTGGCCACGGTTGTAATGCGAGATACTTTAAATAGTTCTCTCGTGCCGATGCTTTATCTAATGAAGAAAGTTCTCCATCTTGCTTCTTGATTTTTTTAGTAAACGTTGCAAATGAGTGATCCTGTTTTTGAGGAGTTATGTCACCAGATAGGTATAGTGGAATTGTTTCTGTAAGTAATGTTCCTCCAATTTCTGCAAGTGTTGTGCTAACTTCTGGTTTTGCTGGCCAAGATTTAAATGACACAAATTCTTGTGTCAGAATCGGTCCATGGTCCATCTTTTTGTCTACCAGCATAACGGTGACGCCAGTTTCTTTCTCGTCTTCCATCATTGCTGTTTCAATTGGTGTTGCTCCTCTGTGCTTTGGTAAGAGTGAGGGGTGCACATTTAAAATCCCGTGGGCAGGAATATCAATAATTGTTTGTGGCACAATAATTCCGTACGAAGTAACTATAAAAAAGTCCCATGTTTGCTCAGAAAGCTTTACAACTGCTTCATGATTTAAAACTTCTGGCTGAAAAACTGGAATAGGTTTTATCTGTGATTCTGCCCACACTTTTGCAGCAGGGGCGGTGAGTTGCATTCCTCTCCCTTGTTTCCTGTCGGGCGCGGTTACAACTAATGTGGGTAGTATTCCAGACGCTTTCAGTTGTTCTAAAACAGTTACACTAAAAGCATCTGTTCCAAAAAAAGCAAATACATATTTTTTTGATTTTGATGTGGTCATAAGTTATTTTTCAGAGTCTTTATCTTTTTTAGTTGATACTAGTTCATGAATATCTGTTGCTGTATCAATAAATAACACACCATTTAAGTGATCATTTTCATGTTGAAATATTTGTGCCAAAAAACCTTTTGCCTCTACTTCAAACATGGTTCCTTGTGCGTCATGTGCACGAATGTGTATACGTGATGCCCGTTTTACTTTTCCATAAAGTGGACGTACAGATAAACATCCTTCGCTCATTTTTTTCTTATCGTTTGAAGTGGCAAGAATTACAGGATTAATATAAACAGTTGGTGTGTCTGCTGGAACTTCATCGCTTTTTCCAATTATTTTTTCACTGATAACAAATATTCTTCGAGAAATATCTATTTGTGGAGCAGCAATGGCGACACCGTCGTCTTGCGTATAGAGTGCTTCATACATATGAGCAATATCTTTATGTAATTGTTCAGAATCAAACTCATTTTTTTGCACCTCTTTCGCGGTTGCACGAAGTGTAGCGTGTCCTTCTTGGATAATATTTACAGTCATGAAAATAGTATATATAAAATGAAAGAAATATAAAGAAACTTAAAATAACTGCTGAGGATTAATCATTACTTTATATTGAGGAGGGAGTGATCGGAGCATTAGTAAGAGTTTTGTTTTAGGCCATTTCTTTGCATCAATCTTAAGTAATAAATGGCAAATCGTTTTCCCATTTTTTGTATAGGGTGATTCATACTGAACACTATTTTCTGCAATAGGATCAATTGTAATAAGTTGTGACTGTAATGTGGCTAAAGATTCTTTCGCAGTTTCTAATACTCCTGCAACTGAAATTCTAATGAGCGTTGTGAATGGGGGATATTCATATTGCTTACGAGCTTTAAATTCGTCTCTGTAAAATTCTGTAAGCATTCCTTCTTTAATATTTTTAAATAATGAATCGTCTGCAATTCTGGTTTGTATAGTAAACGTTGTTGTTGCTTTGTTTTGTAAAACAAGAATTGTTCGCATGATTTTTTCACGAATTGCATAGTGTGGAAGTGTAAAAAGTGCATCAATTGAAGCTATGTGTATATGCGGAATTACGGTATGTATATAGTTTACTGCCATATCTGTTCCAACAAGAACTGCTCCTTCAGTGGCATAAAATTCATTGCGAACTTTCTTGGCTTGAGCATGTGTTTTTGTGTGTTCACGATCAATAATAAAAACCGTTCGATTGGGGTATTTTTTCATGATTTCCAATGCAATCGATTCTGTACCGACACCAATCATTTGCAGTCTCCAACCATCACAGTATGAACATTTCTCTAATGCTTTTCTTGATGTGCCACATTGGTTACAACGAAACATTGATTCTTCTGTGATAGTTTTTTTTGCACTATATAACACCACCGGAGCGTTGCACTCATTACATGTCACTAGTGTTCCACAATCTTGGCAGGAAACAGTGGGTGCAAGTCCTTTTCTGGCAACATAGATAAATAAATGTTCTTTAGTTTTTTGTTCTAATATTGTGCGTGTTTCTTCAGAAAACTGAGTGAATGTTTTAGCTGATTGTGCTTTCATGTCTACAATTTTTGTTGGAACCACTCCAACTGTTCTAAATTGCAGTAAGCCTTCTTCTACGAATTCGTGATTATCGAAACGTAACAATGTTTCAGCTCTAAGTGCGCAATCTGCAAGATAATATTTGGCATCTAATGCTGCCGCATATGCTTCTAAGATAATTCGGTAATCTACATATGGACGTTGTTGTGATACGTATGAACTACTGCTTTCCGTGTCTACAATTATTGTTCCTATATCATGCCTGGGAACTGCAAAAAATTTAGGTGTTGTGATAATCACAACAGGTTTTTCATGCACTAAGCAGTTGTTCCATTTCTCAATCTGCTTCTTTTTGGTCGCTGATGATGTCAGCATAAAGGTGTGTGAATCTATGCCTTTTGCTACTGCTTTTTTTGTTTGCTCACAATCTGTCTCTGTTGGACAAACAATAATAATAGATTTTTTTTGTGCGAAAGATGTGCGTATTAGTTGTTTAAATGTACCCATTCGTTCAGTACTTGGTTCCTGGATGATATATCGTTCGGGAGATTCTTGTGTCGTTTCAGACTTCTTCACTTTTTTTAATGTTGCTTGTGTATAGGTCGGATCAAGAATCGCGGCAGGAATGGTTGATTGTAGTAGTAGTCCTGTTTGTGAAGCATGATAGTTTGCTGCAAATTCACATGCAGTAACTAGTTGTGGTAGAACAATATCTTCTTTACACACCGAGACTATTTTTTTAAGAACAAAATCTTTTTGCTTAAGTGCAGATCTGCTGTTTCTTGCAGCTTCACTGGTAACAACAATTGCTGCAACTTCTTTATTTCGTAGTGGAATAATTACCGTTTTTCCGATTGGAATATCTTTTCCATAAAAATACGTTAAAGAATCTTTTCTAAGAGACTTGGTGATTGGAATGACTTCAATAATATACATAAAGAAAAAGTGGCTAAGAACTTTGAGTTAAAGGTGATATAAGTCTATTCTTCCAAAAACTAGCAAAATAAGCTAGACTCACGTCACTAACGCAACATATATATGGGACTATTTACACCAAAACTAGGAATCGACTTAGGTACAGCAAACACGCTTGTATTTATGCCACGAAAAGGAGTTATATTAAATGAGCCATCTGTTGTTGCTGTTTCTGAACAAGACAATAAAATTCTCGCAGTAGGTGCTGAGGCTAAGGAAATGATTGGTAGGACTCCGGAAAGTATTGTTGCATATCGTCCAATGAAAGATGGCGTTATTGCAGATTATCGAGTAACGGAAGCTATGCTTCGTTATTTTTTTTCAAAAGCTTTAGGAAAATTTAATATTTTTAAACCAGAAGTAATGGTGAGTGTTCCAGCAGGTGTTACTTCAACAGAACGACGTGCAGTTATTGAGGCTGCAATTAAAGCTGGAGCAAAAAACGCATACATTGTTAAAGAGCCTATTTTAGCTGCAATTGGTGCTGGTATTCCAATTCACGATGCACAAGGACATATGATTGTTGATATTGGAGGAGGAACAACTGATGTCGCAGTAATTTCACTTGGAGGAATTGTTGCTTGTACCTCTGTAAAAGTTGCTGGAAATAAAATTGATCAGGCGATTATTGATTATGTGAAAAAAACATTTAACTTGGCCATTGGTGATAAAACAGCAGAGCAAATTAAAATTCAAATAGGTTCCGCTGTCCCTCTCGAAGAAGAATTAGAAATGACAATTAAAGGAAGAGACTATTTAACAGGACTTCCTCGTGCATCACAAATTAAAACTAATGAAATTGTAAAAGCAATAAGTCGTGAGTTACGAGAAATGATTAAGGCGATTAAAGATGTGTTACAAGAAACACCACCAGAACTTTCTGCAGATATTATTGACCAAGGAATTATCATGACAGGGGGAAGTTCACAATTACGAAATCTTCCTGAGCTTGTATATCGTCGAACAGGTGTAAAGGCAGAAATGGCAGAAAATGCACCATATTGTGTAGTAAAAGGAACTGGTATTGCACTTAATCACTTAGATACATATAAGAAAAGTATTGTTGCGAAGCGGTAGAATTTGTAAAGAAAAAGTACTGAAAGTTACTTACGTGAAGTAAAGTTCAATAAATCTAACAGCCTTAATGCTATCTTCAGGCAGAGCCGATTCAGATTCTCGGCGATTCGCCATTCGGACTAATGTTTCAATTCTGTCGGCATGATGTGCACGTTCTACAACAACTGAGTCTCTCGTGATAGTTTCTTCACGAAAAACTTCAGATAGTAATTCAGGCAACGCGAGTATAACTTGAATTTTCTGTGTCCTTCGTGGTCCATATTTTTCGCACACAACCGCAAATAGAAATTTCTCCTTGCGGATAACCTCCATTCCTGCAGCTTCACGCAGTGCTCCTTCACCTGTCACTGCAGATAGTCCGTTGATAATTGCAGGCTGCAGAATGTTCATCCCTTGTTCATCCATCAAAATGAATGGGTTCAGGGTTGTACATCTGCGAATTGCCAGCAAAAATTTCCAAACAAAAATTGGATTACTCGGCAACAGATCTTCATGTGGTAGCACCTGGACAGTACGTAGTCGCAATGTCCAAGTGTTCGTTGTTGTATCTTTTTCAAGTATGTTAATACTGTACGTGATGTGATTAAGAAATCTGCGCTTCTTGTACAGAAGGAACGCAAACGGGATACCCAGAAGGAATGTTGCGAATGCAATAATTAAACCAAGAAGGCTGAATAATGCGTTAAGGATCGTAGGGTCAACACCCAACAGTTTTGAAATAATTTGAATTAAATGTTCCATGGTTTTATTTGAAATTACAATAAATAAATAAAAAGTCAATAGTCTTTATTTGTTATAATAATTTGATGAAACAACTTACAGATTCTTATTCGCAATCTCAAAATCTCCATCATGCATATTTACTAGAAGGGAAGGGTGAGGTGTGTATCCCTGAACTTATTAGTTTTTTTACAGACACCGTAGAACTAAAAACTCGTGGTAATCCTAATTTTATTGTTGAAGAGCGAGACACATTTTTAATTGAGGACGCACGGCGACTGCGTGAGTTGCAACTTAATAAGACACAAGCGGGAGATAAGAAAATTTTTATTATGAGTTTTAATTTTATTACTCGTGGAGCGCAAAATGCATTACTTAAGGTTTTAGAAGAACCAACAGCAGGTACACATATTTTTTTAGTAACCTCTCGTAAGCAAATTTTTCTCCCTACAGTATTATCACGAGTTTCATTAATTACTTTTCAAAGCGATTTAGAAGCTGCAAATCAAGGTATTTCAAAAGATACTGAAAAGTTCCTTGCGGCAACATATAAAGATAGAATGAAATTTATAGTTGCATTTATTAAGAAGATTAAAGATGAAAAGAAAAGTAAAGCTGACGCAATTGTGTTGTTAGAAGAAATTATTACTTCACTGGAAAAAGAGTTACATGTAACTGACAATAAAATTGCTACAGCAAAAAAAATTACTCACCTACAAAAAATACTTGCGTACATGCAAGATCAAGGGGCTTCACTAAAGATGTTGTTGGAGCAGACAGCTTTAATCGTGTAAATTGTATAAAATCTACTATCTCTGCTAAACTACAAATATATGGAATACAATTTTGACGAATTTAATAAAGGAAGAGAAGGTGTTATAGAGTGGATTACTAAGGAATTATCAGGAATTAGAACTGGACGTGCATCAATAAATATACTTGATGGAGTTATGGTTAATTCTTATGGTGTTAAAACACCGCTTAATCAAGTCGCTAACTTAAGTTCTGAAGATGCACGAAGTCTTCGTGTAAAACCTTGGGACAAAGGTTTGATGCCTGAAATTGAGAAAGCAATTGCTAATTTAAACTTAGGAGTTTCAACATCTGCTGATGATGAAGGTGTACGAGTTATATTCCCTGAACTAACTACTGAAAACAGAGAAAAACTTGTGAAGCTTGCAAAAACAAAAACTGAAGAAGCAAAAGTTTCTTTACGTAATGAGCGAAATCTCGTTACAAAAGATATGGAGCAGGGAATTAAAGACGGTGAAATACCTGAGGATGATGGAAAACGATTTAGAGAACAGTTACAAAAGCTGATGGATGACACCACAAGAAAAATCGAAGAAATATTAGCAAATAAAGAAACAGAGATTCTTAACTAAGTCTCTCTCTACCACTAACCCAAATTCTCACAATGTCTGTACTTATTTTTATTATTATCCTTGGGGCACTAATCTTCGTGCATGAGTTAGGACATTTCTTATTTGCGAAATGGTCAAAGATGCGAGTAGATGAATTCGCTATCGGGTTCCCGCCCAAGTTATTCTCATTTAAGAGGGGTGAAACAACATATGCATTGAACCTTATTCCATTTGGGGGGTATGTAAAAATATTCGGAGAAAATCCAGATGATGTGTCTGGAAATCCTGATGCAGATAATAGTTTTGTAAATAAAAGTAAATGGAAGCAAGCTGCAGTACTAATTGCTGGAGTGTTGTTTAATGTGTTGTTTGCTTGGATATTGTTTTCAATTGGTTTCTTGAGCGGGTTCCCGACTGTTGTTACTGATGAAAATAGAGACAGTGTCGCTAATCCTCGTGTGATGATTACAAATGTTTCTGCAGACAGTCCGGCTTTAGAGCAAGGTTTGCAGCTTGGTGATGTAATTACTGAAATAGATACTGAAACTCAAGAACCACTAATTATTGCGTCGGTTGCTGATGTGCAAACCTATATTGCAGATAATCAAGATGAAACATTACTTTTTACTGTGCAACGATCTGGAGGTGATGAAACAGTGGTTGTCCCAGTTGATGCAAAAGAGGGAATAGTTGCTGATAAAAAAGCTGTTGGAATAATGATGGGACTTATTGGAGAAATGAAACTCGGATTTTTTAAATCATTTGGGTATGGTGCACTAACAACAGTAGATAAAACAAAAGAAGTAGCTGTTGGTCTTGGGACATTTCTTGGGCAAATATTTACTGGTAATGCAAAGTTTGATCAAGTGGCTGGTCCGGTAGGGATTGTAGGATTAGTTGGTGATGCGTCTGAAATTGGGTTTATTTTCTTGCTAAGTTTTACTGCTGTAATTTCACTTAACTTAGCTGTTTTGAACTTAATACCTTTTCCTGCATTAGACGGAGGACGACTATTGTTCATTCTCATTGAGGCTATTATCCGAAAGCCAATTCCATATAAAGTTGCTAATACAGTAAATGCTGTTGGATTTTTGGTTCTTATTGGATTAATGATTGTTATTACTATTAGTGATGTTATTAAATTATTCTAAGTAGTAATTAAAAGAAAATAGGTCATCTCACTGTTGTGATGACACTATGAATGTGTTTCCGACAAACACAACAATCGCAATAACTAGCGATGCTCCGCCCATCGTAAAGTGAAACGACACATGGTAATAGTCGTCACACCCAATTCGTGACTTGAGGTATAGTCCTCGTAGGAGCAATGCAATACCGAATGCTAGTGGGATCCAATGTGAATACTGCATGTTACTTTTTCGAAAGATAGTCTTGTAGTACTTGGTTAGCAACACTAACATCTGACTCGTTGCTCTCGTCTCCGTCTAAGGTACCAACAGTGACACGAATTGGTTCTGGTTCACAGCCAAGTTGAATGAGAAAGTAAACCTCGTTTCTTCCTTGTTCAAAATTGATTGTGACCCCTCGAAAAGAGCTATGGTTACGGTAGTTGTTTACCTCGTTCGTTATTGTTGAAAAAAGACATTTTCCGTTCGGATTGACCCCTAGCTCAGGGTCAATCATGAAGTAATTGTCTTGGTTATTGTTATCTGTAAAGATAACACTGTCTCCTTTGAATGATATATTCAGCTCCATAATTGTTCATTTGTAAATTACAATAAATATATTTTTTTGTCAATTATTATAACCATATGTGGTGTTGTTTGAAATTTTCTTTCTATTTTATTTTTTTACGCTACACTGTACTTCATATGAGACAATCACATCTATTTACAAGAACGCGAAAAGAAGCGCCAAAAGATGAAACTGCTAAAAACGCACAGCTTTTAATTCGTGCAGGGTTTATTCACAAAGAAATGGCTGGAGTATACACATTACTTCCTCTTGGACTTCGTGTGTTAAAAAATATTGAACAAATCATTCGTGAAGAAATGAATGCTATTCAAGGGCAAGAAATCACGCTTACTGCACTGCAAGATAAGCAGTTATGGGAGAAAACAAATCGATGGGATGATGAAGTTGTAGATAACTGGTTTAAGACATCACTAAAAAATGAAACAGAGGTTGGTCTTGGATTTACACATGAAGAACCAATTACACAAATGATGAAAGAGCACATTCACTCATATAATGATTTACCAAAATATGTGTATCAGTTTCAAACTAAATTTAGAAATGAGCTTCGTTCTAAGTCTGGAATCATGCGAGGAAGGGAGTTCGTAATGAAAGATTTGTACTCTTTTTCACGAAACGAAGAAGATCATGTCGCATTTTATGAACAGTCAAAAATTGCTTATTTGAACATCTTTAAGCGAGTGGGATTAGGTGATTATACATTTATTACATTTGCATCTGGAGGTGTGTTTTCAGAATTTTCACATGAATTCCAAACTATTACAGATGCAGGGGAAGATACTATTTACCTTGATGAAACTAAAGGGATTGCAGTTAATGAGGAGGTGTATACAGATGAAATCCTTGCTCAATTAGATTTACAAAAAGAAAATCTAGTAGAGAAAAAAGCTGTTGAGGTAGGAAATATTTTTAGCTTAGGAACTAAATTTTCCGAACCTTTAGAATTGCGCTACATGGATGAGAATGGAAAACCTCAGCCTGTTGTTATGGGTTCATATGGAATTGGCTTAGGTCGACTAATTGGAACTGTTGTTGAGGTACTTTCAGATGAAAAGGGAATAGTTTGGCCAGAAAGCATTGCACCATTTACAGTTCACATAGTTACTTTGAATACAGATAATGAAGATGTACTAAAACAAGCTGAAGATATTTATGAGTCTTTGCAAGGTGTAGGTATTGATGTGTTGTATGATGACAGAAACAAACAAGCAGGTGAAAAATTTGCTGATAGTGATTTGTTAGGAATCCCATACCGAATTACTGTGAGTAATAGAGCTCTAGAAGCTGGAATGTATGAAGTTGTAGAGCGGAGCACAGGAAACGTGACTACAGTTGAAGAATCTGCTATTGTCAGTGGAGCATTCTTGGGTGAGAAAAACTAGTTAGTTTATGGCAAAAAAAACAAATACAAGTCAAAAAAAAGATAGATTTTCTTTTTCTTTATTGAAAGAGCGTTTTAGAAAATGGCTATCGAGCGACATCGGAATCGACTTGGGTACAGCAAATACTCTTATTTATATACCTGGAAAAGGGGTCATTTTAAATGAGCCTTCTGTTGTTGCATTGAACACAAAAACCGGGCAAGTGGTTGCTGTTGGTATGGAGGCGAAACGAATGCTTGGACGAACTCCTGTGCATGTTAAAGCAATTCGTCCCTTAGTTGATGGTGTAATTTCAGACTTTGAAGTTACTGAAGAGATGATTAGTTACATGGTAAAAAAAGCTATTGCTGAAAATAAAACAATTCTTGGACCAAGAATTGTGGTGGGTGTACCGTCAGGAGTTACAAATGTTGAGTCTCGTGCTGTACGTGATGCAACAATTAATGCGGGTGCTCGTGAAGTGTACATTGTTGAAGAGCCAATGGCTGCTGCAATTGGGATTAGACTTCCTGTGCATGAACCGACAGGGAATATGATTATTGATATTGGTGGAGGAACTGCAGATGTTGCTGTAATTTCTTTAGGAGGAATTGTTCGGTCAAAAAATCTTAAAATTGCTGGAGATAGACTAAATAATGATATTTCTGGCTATATTAGAAATGAGTTTAAAATTCTTATTGGAGAGAGAACCGCAGAGGATGTTAAGATACAAATCAGTAATATGGTTCCAGGACAAGAATCCATCGAAGCGCCTGTGCGTGGTAGGGATTTAGTCACAGGTTTACCACGAGAAGTTATTATGACTGATGCGGATATTCGTGAAGCAATCGGACAATCAATTGGGTCATTAGTTGAGGCCGCGAGAGAGGTTCTTGAAACAACACCTCCAGAGATTGTTGCAGATATTATGAGGCGAGGGATTCACCTTGTGGGTGGTGGAGCTTTAATTAAAGGCTTAGATGAACTACTAGAAGCAGAGTTGCAGATTCCAGTTCATATAGCCGCAGACCCTCTCACTGCTGTAGCAAGAGGGACAGGTATAATCCTAGAAGATCTTGATTTGTATAGAGATGTAGTAATGGACAAAGAAGATGAAGATTTATCAAAGCAACAGTAAAAATAGAACTCAAAGAAAGAAAAGACAGCTTTTTATTATTTTTATCGTAACCGCGATATTTCTTGTTGTAATAAATATCTCTAATAGTTTTCTACCTAAAGGTGTTATTCGTGCAATAGTTACACCAGTTATGCCGCTTCAGTTGATGTTTGTTGAGAAGTCAGATCAAGTGAGTAATTTTTTCTTGGAAAAAGAATTATTACGCACAAGGCTGTCTGAATCTAAAGAAGAAAATATAGCTTTACGAAATGAAAAATTATTATTACTAGCACTTCTTGATGATGCTGGAAAAGAATACACAGAAGAATCTTTTACTATTACTGGTGATGTTGAAAAGGTTTTAGTTCGGCCACCCTTCACACCATATGACACACTCTTAGTTGCAAAAAAGCACAATTATGAAATTGGCGCAGATGTATTTGCTCGAGGAGTGTTGGTTGGTGTAATAAAAGAAATTACTGGTGATATAGCCCAGGTTGAATTATTCTCACAAAGCGGGAACAAAACAACTGCAAGAGTTGGTGATATTGATATTGAAGTTGATGGTATTGGTGGAGGAGGTTTGCGCGCTTCAGTTCCAAAAGATTACTCTATTCCTTCTGGGACACCTGTAATTAAAGATATTGGAGAGACTGTCGTTGTTGTTGGTGTTGTAGTAGAGCGCGATGTTGATGAAAATAGTTCTTTTGCTGAGTTGTATATTAGCTCAACTGCTTCGCTACAGTCACTGCGATACGTTACGATTGTTTCAAAATAAAAAAGGTGGTGCTACTATGGTAGTTATGAAATTACGTATTCTATATAGTGTGTTAGTGCTACTCAGCTTTATCATTGTTCCGTGGTGGGCAACAGGCTTATTAGCTTTAATTGGTATTTTTTTATTTGAATTAATGTATGTTGAAAGTATTTTATTTGGTGTAATGCTTGACTCATTCTATGTACCAGCTGAACAGTTTATTACTGTATTTTTATTACCATATATGTTTACAACAGTAATTATATTATTGTTGATTACCTCAAGTCCTATTAAAAAAAGTTTACGTATATATACCAATGCTTAAACGATTAATAAAAAAACAAATACAACGTCGAAAATATCAATCATATGATATTGACCCAGATGAGGTCTTGTTGGATGCAGAAAATCTCCCAGATTTTGATCAGACACGACTGGAGGGGAGAATTGAACAGCCAATATCAAAAGTTTCATTCTATGCAATTATTGGAATATTTCTTTTGATTGTTATTTTATACACAACTCAGGTTTGGAATTTGCAAGTCGCACAAGGAGTTGAATTACGAGAGCGTAGTGAAAATAATAGTTTGCGACATTCAATTATTTTTGCAGATAGAGGTGTTGTGTACGACAGGAATCAAGTTCCGTTAATTTGGAATAAACCATCTGAAAATCGTGATGATTTTAATCGCCGTGTGTATACGGCAACTTCAGGTTTTTCACATATATTAGGGTATGGAAAATATCCACAAAAAGATTCTTCAGGTTTTTATTTCACCGAAAATTTTGAACCAAAAGCTGGGGTTGAGCGAGCGTATGATACTGCTCTTGCGGGAAAAAGTGGTTTAAAAATTATAGAAACTGATGCACAAATGGAAGTTGTTGGTGATAACACCATTACTACTCCCGAGATTGGAAAAAATATTGTAACAACTATTGATAGTCGGTTGCAGCATATTTTTTATGAAAAAATTAAGTCAGTTGCTGAACAGGTAGGTTTTGTGGGGGGTGCCGGTGCTATGATTGATGTTACAAATGGAGATGTATTGGCACTTACTTCATATCCTGAATATAGCTCAAGTGTTTTAACTGAGGGTGAAGACAATGAAACTATTAATCAACAGTTTGATGATCCTGCAAATTATTTTTTGAATAGGGCTGCACGAGGTGTATATACGCCTGGTTCAATTATGAAACCATTTGTTGCCATAAGTGCTCTAAATGAAGATGTAATTACTCCAGAACGAAAAATCACAAGTACAAAGCAAATGATTATTCCTAATCCATATAATCCAGACAACCCAAGTGTCTTTACAGACTGGAAGGCTCACGGACCAGTAAATGTCAAAGAGGCGTTGGCATACTCATCTAATGTATATTTTTACCAAGTTGGAGGTGGATTTACTGAGACTGGACAGCAAGGTGTTGGAATTACTAATTTAGAAAAATACTACAGAGGTTTTGGATTCGGACAAGGTTTCGAAGAGGATTTATTACAAGGTCCTTCTGGAACAATTCCTAATCCTGAGTGGAAGGCAGTAAACTTTGATGGAGATGATTGGAGATTGGGAGATACTTATTTTACGTCAATTGGGCAGTACGGCGTACAAGTAACACCACTGCAAGTGGTTCGAGGGATTGCAGGTATTGCAAATGAAGGAACTTTTCCAAGGTTGCGTATTACTAAAGATGCAAACGAAGACGTTTTTATTCCTGAAAATGATATAGCCAGTGAGGTTCGAAGCGATGTGTATAAAACTGTGAAATCTGGAATGAGAGATGTTGCAACATTTGGAACAGGTAGAGGTTTAAATATTCCAGAAGTGAACATGGCAGCAAAAACCGGAACCGCTGAACTTGGATTTTCAAAAGCAAATGTTAATTCATGGGTAACAGGATTTTTCCCATACGAAAATCCTAAATACGCGTTTGTAATTGTGATGGAGCAGGGTAATAGAAATAATCTCATCGGAGGAGTTTCTGTGATGCGGCAAATCTTAGATTATATGCGTTTCAATACTACAGAATATTTTGAATAGTAGATGTTTTGTAAACATCATATATTGTAAAAAAGTAAAGGTGGTTTTACTTTGTAAAATACTATATACTCATGCCATTATTTTATTGTATGAATGAAAACAAAGAGTATCTAACAAAAGAAAAGTACGTTGAGTTAACAGAAGAGCTTAGGGTTTTAACACATGAGCGACGTAAAGAAGTTGCTGAGCATTTAGAGTATGCAAAATCTTTAGGTGATTTATCTGAAAATGCTGAATATCATGAAGCACGAGATGAGCAAGCAAAAATTGAAGCTCGAATTGCGCAGTTAGAGCATCTGCTTAAGCACGCTGAAATTATGAAACACACAAAAGGTGATGTTGTTACAGCTGGTGCAACTATTATCATTCAGAAAGGTGGTGAGGAAATAAAAACGTATGAACTTGTTGGGTCTGAGGAAGCAGATATGTCTGCTGGACGACTTTCATATGGCTCTCCATTAGGAGCTGCTGTTATGGGAAAGAAAAAAGGTGATACATTCACTTTCAATACTCCTAAAGGTGAGGTGGCATACAAAATTGTCGATGTGAAATAATTCACATTTACACACACTAACTGTTACAATAATCATATATGGCATCAGAAGAAGAACTGCGAGAAGCACGTCTTGCTAAATTACATACCTTAGAAGAAGCTGGTATTAATCCTTATCCAGCAGACAGTAATGAAACCCACACTAATAATGAGGTTTTTTCTGATTTTGAAAATTTAGAAAATAAAGCAACAAAAATTACTATTGCTGGAAGAATAATGTCTATCAGAGGACAAGGTAAAATATCATTTATTGATATTTATGACGGTAGTGCAACACTACAAGTTGTAATGAAAATTGATGAAACACCAAAATATACTGATAATGAAGAAATTTCAGAAGCACTATCATTTTTTCAAAACACTGCTGATATTGGAGATTTCATAGAGGTTACTGGAACGGTATTTATTACACAGAAAGGTCAGCAGAGTATTGCTGTGCAAAGTTGGAGAATATTAACAAAAGCAACACTACCAATCCCCGATGAACATTATGGACTTAAAGATGATGATGAAAGGTATAGAAAGCGTTACTTGGATATTCTTTTAGATAAAGAGAAAAAAGAACTGTTTATTAAAAAAGCTAAGTTTTGGAGTACTATGAGAAATTTTCTAGAAGCAAGGGAATTTATCGAAGTTCATACTCCAACACTTGAAACTACTACCGGTGGAGCTGAAGCAGAACCATTCACTACACATCATAATGATTTAGATATTGATGTTCACATGAGAATTTCTATTGGAGAATTGTGGCAAAAACGTTTGATGGCTGCAGGGTTTCAAAAAACATATGAAATTGGTAGAGCGTATCGTAATGAAGGAACATCGCCAGATCATTTGCAAGAATTCACTAATATGGAATTTTACTGGGCGTATGCAGATTACAACGATGGAATGAAGCTGGTGCAAGAATTGTACCGAACAATTGCAAAAGAAGTTTTTGGAACTACAGAATTTGAAGCTCGCGGACATTCTTTTGATTTATCAAGTGAATGGGAAGTTATTAATTATGTAGAACAAATAAAAACACAAACCGGAATTAATGTTTTAGATACTACTGAAAGTGAGCTGCAGAAATTTTTAGAGAGTAAAGAAATAAAAAGTGAAGCAAAAACATTTGAACGACTCGTAGACTCAACTTGGAAGTATTGTCGAAAATCTATTTCTGGTCCTGCATTTGTAGTTGGGTATCCAGATTTCATGCAGCCGCTCGCAAAAAGAAATGCTGAAAATAAACAAACTGTTGAACAGTTTCAGGTATTACTAGGCGGAGCTGAAATAGGAAAAGGGTATTCAGAATTGAATGATCCGCAAGATCAACGTGACAGATTTGAACATCAACAGAAACTTCGTGAGCAGGGTGATGAGGAGGCCATGATGCCTGATTACGACTTCTTAGAGATGTTAGAGCATGGTATGCCACCAACGTGTGGATTTGGAGCAGGAGAGCGATTATTTGCCTTTTTAGCTAATAAGTCGATTCGAGAAGTTACACTATTTCCATTAATGAAACCAAAGGAAAAATAAATAGTACATTAAATACATTTATGAAAAACACACGAACGTGTGTTTTTTTTGTGGATAAAAAGTAAGCAATATGGGACTAAGTGGGGTACAATGGTAAGTATGTGGGATAGAGTGGGAATTTCACATAATGTATAAAAAAGCTAGAAACGACACATGTTAATCGGAGAATACACACACACAACAGACGATAAAAAGCGAATTTCGCTTCCATCAAAATTCCGAAAAGAGATTGGGAAAAATGTTGTAGTTTCACGAGGGCTCGATAATTGTCTATTCATTTACACATTGGTGGAATGGAAAAAAATTATGGAGCAACTTGGTGGACTTGGAATGGGCCAAGCGGAGACACGTGGGTTTAATCGATTTATGCTCGCAGGAGCAGCAGAGGTTTCAGTTGATTCAGTAGGAAGAATACTCATTCCAGAGCATCTTCGAAATTTTGCCGGCATCAAATCAAAAGTGGTTTTTGCTGGTGTATACAATCGTATTGAGGTTTGGGATGAAAAGACCTGGAATCAATACACAAGTCAGGTGGTTAAAAAAGCAGACACAATGGCCGAAAAACTTGGTGACATTGGAGCACTGTAATTTCAAAACCATGCGACACATATCAGTACTTTTACAGGAATCAATAGATGCACTTCAAATTAAAGAGGGTGGTGTGTATGTTGACGGGACACTTGGTAGTGGTGGACATTCTGAAGCAATTGCAAAGATGAATATTCCAGTAACGATTATTGGAATTGATGCAGATGCAGATGCACTTCGTCGTTCACAAAAAAAGCTTGCCCCGTATAAACACATCACACTTCATACCGTGGAGTCGTACAACGATACGTTGTCAGAAATTCTGTTATCACTAGAAATTACTACAGTGGATGGAATTTTACTTGATTTAGGAATGAGCTCAGATCAGCTTGAAGAATCTAAACGCGGATTCAGTTTTCAGAAAGATGAGCCATTACTAATGACAATGCGTGAGCAAGAAAGTGAAGATGCTTTAACTGCGGCTTCACTCATAAATAAAGCTTCAGAGGATGATATTGCAACGATTTTGTACAACTACGCTGATGAACAGTTTAGTAAAAGAATTGCGAAGTCGATTATACAAGCACGGGAGCTAGAGCCAATCGAAACCACTTCGCAACTCGTTGAAATAATTATTGCAGCGGTACCACCGTTCTATAGGAAACGAAAAACGCATCCAGCTACAAAAACATTTCAAGCGCTACGAATCGCTGTTAATGATGAAATGACTCGATTACACAGTGTGCTAGAGCAAAGTATGCATTGTCTAAAGGAAGGTGGTGTGCTTTCTGTGATTACATTTCATAGTCTAGAAGACAGAATCGTAAAACGATTCATGCGTCAGCAAGATGTTGAAGGTAATGGGAAGCTTGTTTCACGAAGGGCAATTAAGCCAACAGAAGAAGAAGTAAAAGAAAATCCTCGATCTCGTAGTGCCTTACTCCGAGTTCTTACAAAAAAATAAAATAATACAATTATGAACACACAAGTTAAAACAATTCAAAACTATCAAAGAACTATATTTTGGGCCCTTAGTTCAATGATAGTAGTATCAATTTTTCTCTATGGAATGTTTGTGTATTCAGCAATTATTCATACAGCACAACGGTCACAAGTTGCAGAAGCAAATGCGGAATTGCAATCAGAAATTAGTGAGTTAGAATTTACACTAATTGATTCAGATAAAATTTTTACAACCTCATATGCATATGAATCTGGTTTCTCAGATGTTGTAGATATGAAATTCGTAGAACGAACAACTGAGACAAGACTTTCATATAATCAATAGTGAATGCGATACACACTTAATAAAAAACGAATAAAGCTTCTTATGGGAGGTTTTTTTTGTATTGCGATTGTACTCACTGCAAAACTTTACACTGTGCAAGTTGTACACGGAGAACAATTGTCCTTAAAAGCTGAACGACAATACATTCGTCCATATTCTTCTATTTTCGATAGAGGTACTATCTTCTTTACTAATAAGGATGGATCAAGAATGAGCGCTGCATCACTCCGTTCTGGGTATACCTTAGCAATTAATCCTAGCGCAATTACTGAACCTTCAATGGTGTACAACAATTTATCTACAATTTTTGAATTAGACGAAGAAGATTTTATTGCACGAGTAAGTAAAGAAGATGATCCATATGAAGAGCTTGGTAGGCAGGTATCTGAAGAAGAAGCTGATAAGGTGAAAAAAATGGATCTGGAAGGTGTGCATTTATACAAGGAACGGTGGCGATATTATCCTGGTGACACTCGTGCATCTCACCTGCTTGGTTTTATGTCTTGGAACGATGAATCGTTGGAGGGGAGGTACGGGCTTGAGCGGCAATATGAAAATGTTTTAACAAGAAAAGCAGACGACGTGTATGCAAATTTTTTCGTTGAAATGTTCTCAGGTATTGGGGAAGTGTTGGGTGGTAAAGACGGACAAGGTTCAGTGATTACAACTATTGAGCCGGAAGTACAAACATATGTTGAGGAGCAGTTACAAGAGATGCGAACTGAATGGAATACAGACAAAGCTGGAGTAATTGTTATGAATCCAAATACAGGGGCTGTATATGCAATGGGAATTAATCCAACATATGATGCTAATAATTTTAGAGATGTAGAGTCATTAGAGATTTTTAGAAATAGTTTAGTTGAGGGTGTCTATGAGATGGGTTCAATTGTTAAGCCACTTACTATGGCAATTGGTCTTGATACAAATGCTGTTACACCAACTACAACGTATGAAGATAAGGGACAATTAACATCAAACGGATTTACAATTTATAACTACGACAAAAAAGCCCGTGGTGTTGTAGATATGCAGGCAGTACTCAATAAGTCTTTGAATACTGGAGTTTCATATGTTGTGAACAAGGTTGGAAATCAGCGTTTTGCAGATTATATGAAGCAATTGCTTGGTGAAGAAACAGGTATTGATTTACCTAATGAAGCATCACCACTTGTAGCTAATTTAGACAGCACTCGAGATATCGAAATGATGACTGCATCATACGGGCAAGGTGTTGCAGTAACTCCAATTGCAATTACAAGAGCACTGGCCTCATTGGCTAATGGTGGATTATTGGTAACACCGCACTTAGGTGAAAAAATTAAATATACGACAGGTATCACGAAGGAAATTGCCCCTAAGAAAACCGTTCGTGTATTTAGTGAAGAAACCTCAGACACTATTACTGATATGTTAATTAATGTTGTTGATGAGGCGTTAGCAGGAGGAACAGTTGCATTACCTCGACACTCAATTGCTGCAAAAACTGGAACAGCACAGATGGCTAATGCACAAACTGGAGGGTATTATGATGATAAATTCCTTCATTCATTCTTCGGGTATTTTCCTGCAAAAGAACCTGAATTTATTGTGTTCCTTTATCACATTGATCCTCGAGGAGCAGACTATGCATCTCAGACACTTACAGATCCTTTTATGAATATTACTAATTTCTTAATTAATTATTATAATGTTCCTCCAGATCGTTAAGACAGTATGAAACAATTTTTCAAAAAAATAATAATAGTAATTCTTACAGCTGAAGCAAAAATATTGTTGCGAATTAAGCAACCGACAATAATTGCTGTTGTTGGAAGTGTTGGAAAAACATCCACTAAAGATGCAATCTACTCTGCACTTTCACAACACGTATCTGTACGTAAAAATAAAAAAAGTTTGAATAGTGAATTTGGCGTCCCATTAACTATTTTAGATTTAGATAGTGGTTGGAGTGATATCACATTATGGTTAAAGAATCTCGCATACGGTTTCACTTCTTTATTTTCTATGAAACCGTACCCTGCATATTTAGTGCTTGAGGTTGGTACTGACGTTCCTGGTGACATGGCAGCAATAGCATCATGGCTGCGTCCGGATATCGCCGTAATAACAACACTGCCAGAATTACCAGTTCACGTTGTGCATTTTGATACACCAGAACATTTAAGAGATGAAGATGCTTCAATAATTTCATATGTAAAACCTGATGGTGTTGTTGTGCTTAATGTTGATGATAAATTTGTTCGTGCATTACAGAAAAAAATAACACAACGATTTGTTACGTACGGAACAAAATCTGAATTTAATCCTGACATATTTATGCAGTCATATGAAGTGTTATATGAAAACAAAAAGCCTGTTGGTATTTCTGTTGAGATTACAGTAGGTGATGGTGAACAATCCCTTGTTACTCTTCCAAACACAGTTGGAGAACAACATGTATATTCATTACTAGCTGCTTTTGCTGTTGGGGTTGTGGTAAATCTTACTTCCGAGCAAATCACTAAAGGGTTATTTACTCACTTAGCTCCGCCAGGAAGGATGAAAATTTTACATGGTATTTATGACTCTATTTTAATTGATGACTCTTACAACGCTTCGCCAATTGCAATGGAAAAAGCACTTGAGGCACTTTCGTCTATGGAAACATTTGATGGAAGACAAAAGATAGCAGTTCTCGGAGACATGCTTGAGCTTGGAGAATTTTCAAGAGATGCACATAGAAAAGTTGGTGAATTTATTGCAAAATCTAATATTACAACTGTAATTACATTTGGTGAAGAAGCTCAAATTATTTCAGATGCTGCAATTGAATTCGGTATGGAAACTTCGAATGTTATTCACGCAACTTCTCATCAGTCTGTTTCAGATCATGTTCACAGCATTGCTCAAGAGAGTGACATTATTCTTGTTAAAGGTTCGCAAGGTTCTAGGATGGAGAAAGTGCTTATATTATTGTTGCAAGACCCTAAAGATGCTGTGTATTTAGTTCGTCAAGAGTCTGTTTGGGTCGGTATGTAGTTCTGACTAGCATTAATAAAAAAACCCGCTATAATGAAAAACCGTAAGAATACGGAATTCAATGAAAAAATCTGCTACCGACAAAAATTCCAAACCTACGCTAGAGTCGCTCACCGCAGAGCGAGAAAGATACGTTACGCGAATCTTTTGGTTCGCACTCGAAATAGCACTAATTTTTCTTTTACCTGCACTTGCTGCAATATTTATTTACAAAGCTGTTGCTCCTGAAAATAGTTCATGGCATGTGTTGCCAATAGCATTTGTCGTGTCTTGGGTAATTGTAATAAAACGATACATGACACTTCACAAAAAGCTTTCAGGTTTAGATGCAGACATAAAAGCAATGAAAACTGCTGCTGGTGAGGCAGATAAGAATTCTATTAATTAATTATGAATATTACTCGCGACATTACAAATATTGAACCACATGTCTTTTTCAGTTTTCTAGGATTAGATATTGCTGATTCAACTATTTTTATTTTTGGGATACTGATATTTATGATTATTACAGGATTTCTGATTAGAAAGTATTTTTCTGTTCTTCCTTCTAAGTTACAAGTCGCAATTGAAGTAGCATTTGAAGCATCACATGATTTAATTGGAAATATTATTAATGACGAAGAAAAAACAAAAAAAGCATTCCCTGTAATTGGTGCAATAATGCTTTACATTCTTATTGCTAATGTTGTTGGATTGCTTCCTGGTGTAGAGCAGCTTAGTTTTGGTGGACATGGAATTTTACGAACACCAACGTCAGACTTCAATACTACGTTTGGTCTGGCACTTGGGGCAGTAGTTATTATTAATTTGATTGCTATTAAAGAAAAAGGAATCATTTCTTACCTTGGTCAGTTTTTCCCTTTTCATCTCATTTGGAAAGGGTTTAAAAAAGGTATTGGAGCAGGGTGTATTGCCGTAATAGAGTTTTTCATTGGATTGCTTGATATCATCGGAGAGGTGGTAAAAGTAGTTTCACTCTCATTGCGATTGTTTGGAAATATGTACGCTGGTCAAATTCTTATGGTTATTATGTTTGGATTTATAGCATTTGTTGTTCCTGCACTATGGCTTGCGATGAGCTTATTTGTTGGTGTACTTCAGGCAATTGTATTTGCCGCTCTCGTTGCTTCATACTATATGTTAGCAACAACTACTACAGAAGTGTCTGAGGAAACTCAGCATTGATTAATAATTAAGTAATTGAAATTTTTATGGACGCAGAAGCAGCAGCATTAATTGGAAAAGGGTTAGCAACCGTTTCAATGTTTGGATCAGGTATCGGTGAAGGATATTTGATTGGTAAAGCATTAGAAGCAATGGGACGAAACCCAGACATGTCTGGAACAATCTTCACACGAATGATTATTGGTGTAGCGCTTGCAGAATCAACCGCTATTTATGCACTTGTCGCATTCTTCCTAATATAACTACCTCATTAGATACACATTATGGACTTTGGCTTTTTAAGCAAAATAGGATTCGATCTTGAAGTGGCAATTGCCAACTTGGTTAATTTTTTACTAATTTTTATTGTTTTCAAATTGTTCTTTTATAAGCCAATTATGAAAACTCTTGAAGAACGAAAAGTAAAAATAGCAAAAGGATTACGTGACGCAGAAGAAGCAGTACGTCAGTTAGAAGAGGCTGAGGCAGCAAGAAAAGAAATTCTTGTTGAAGCAAAAAAAGATGCCGATAGTATTAGGGCTGAAGCGCAAGAGTACGCTCATTCTATGAAAGAAACGACAGTACTTGAAACTAAAGATATTGCTTTACAAATGAAACAAGATGCAAGAAAAGATATTGAACAAGAGCGAGTAAAGATGGAGCAAGAGGCTGAATCAAAAATGACTTCACTCGTAGCTGCTTTAACTGAAAAAGCTGTTGTAAAAAAATAGTTATATGAGTATTACTAAGAAAACAGCAGAATATATTGTTAAAAATGAGTCAAAAACAGACGCAATGATTGCTCATTTAGAACAATATGGATTGTTGTCTGATGTGCGTAAGCGACTTTCAAATGTTGTTGCACATACAGCTAGTATTTTTTCAGAACAATCTGAAACTGTTTTACTCATTCCAGAAGAAATTTCTAATACTGATCTTCAGAAAATTTTGAAGGAGTATGCAATCATTGAGCATCCGAAAGTTATTCTAGATAAAGCAATTCTTGATGGATATGTTTTGTATCACGCAGGAAAAAAAGTAACAGTAACTGCACAAGATCGAATACAACAATTTGTTAACAAATAATATTATTAGTATGAATTTAGTAGATAGAATAGAAAAGAAAATAAATGCCGTTAGTGATGATTCAAAATCACAATCAGTTGGACATGTGATTACTGTTGCTGATGGAATTGCGACACTATCTGGGCTCCATGACGTTATGGCAATGGAACTTGTTTCATTTTCAAATGGAGTACAGGGTGTTGCGCTCAATCTTGAAGAAGATATCGTAGGAGTAGTTATCCTTGGTGACTACACAGACATCAATGAGGGTATGGAAGTTACTCGAACGCAACAAGTACTCAGTGTTCCTGTAGGAGACGACATTATTGGTAGAGTTGTTAATCCTCGGGCAGAAGCGATTGATGGTAAGAGTAAGTTAACTGGCGACAAACAAATGCTGTTGGAGAAAATTGCACCAGGTGTAATTGAGCGAAAGTCGGTCTCTGAGCCAGTGCTTACTGGAATACTTGCAATCGATGGCTTAACGCCAATCGGACGAGGACAACGTCAGCTTATTTTAGGTGATAGACAGACAGGTAAAACAACAGTTGCAATAGATACAATCATTAATCAGAAGGGGAAAAACATGAAATGTGTGTATGTTGCAGTTGGGCAGAAGCAATCAAAAGTAATGCAAACTGTTGCACAACTAGAAGAGTCTGGAGCAATGGAATACACAACTGTTGTGCTTGCTAGTGCCTCTGATGCGCCAGCATACTTGTATACAGCACCATTTACTGGGGTTGCTATTGCAGAGTATTTCATGGAAAAAGGTGAAGATGTGTTAGTTGTTTATGATGATTTAACAAAACACGCAGCTGCATACCGTGAGCTCTCATTACTTTTGAAGCGACCACCTGGACGAGAGGCATATCCTGGAGATGTATTCTATCTTCATTCACGATTGCTTGAACGAGCATGTCGACTTGATGAATCTCATGGTGGAGGTTCAATTACAGCACTTCCAATTATTGAAACACAAGCTAATGATGTTTCTACATATATTCCAACAAATGTTATTTCAATTACTGATGGTCAGATATTCCTTGAATCAAACTTATTTAATAAAGGAATTCGACCAGCTATCAATGTTGGATTATCGGTATCACGAGTTGGTGGCGCTGCACAGTCAAAGCCTGTAAAGAAAAATGCAGGAAAATTGAAGCTCTCACTTGCACAATATCGTGAATTAGAAAGTTTTAGTCAGTTTGGTTCAGACCTGGATGCTTCGACAAAATCACAACTAGATAGGGGGCGACGTGCTATTGAGTTACTTAAACAGCCACCATTTGCACCCGCATCTGTAGCTTTACAGGTTGTGTCGCTGTACGCATTAAATAATGGACATCTTGATACTGTTGCTATTGAAGAGGTCGGTGCATGGCAGAAACGAGCACGCACATACTTAAACGGAGACACTAAAGCAACTGAATTATTGGCTTCAGGTTGGGATGATGCAATAGAATCTGAAACTAAAAAAATTGTAGAAAAACTAACCACAGAAACCGCATAATAATTTTCTATGGCTTTACAAACAAAAGTTATAAAACAAAAAATTGTATCTGTTGGAAATGTGCAGAAAGTAACCAAAACAATGGAACTTGTTTCTGTTGCAAAGATGAGAAAAGCTGTAGATACAATGAAGAAGGGTGAGCATTATGGAAAAGCAATTTTAGAAATGCTAGTTCGAATGGCAACGCAACGTCATTTAGATCACCCTGCACTGCGTTCCCGGGTTGGTGTAAAACGACTGGTAATTATTTTTTCAGCAGATAGGGGGTTATGTGGTCAGTATCACAGTAGACTCGAAAAACGAGTTAAAAAAGTTATTGAGGATTCTAAAGGAGATTTCATTGAATGTGTTGCTGTTGGTTCAGAGGCTCATAAAATCGCGAGGCGACTTGAAATTGATGTAAGAAATTCAGTTTCATTCGCGAACAAATCTGCAGCTGAAATTCGAACAACATTGCGAGAGCTTGTTAATTGGCTACTGCAGACATATCAAAATGATAAAGAGCTTGGGCGAGTAAGTTGTATTGTTAATCATTTCGAGAATGCAATGACGTATAAAGCTGTTCGTTCACAATTGTTACCGTTAGATAATGAAACTATCTCAGAGTTATTTGGATCAGACATGGTAGAGACTATTGAAGAAGCGAAGAAATACAACTACAGTGTCGAACCAAATGAAGACGACGTGCTTGAAGAAATAATTCCAGAATTACTTACGAGTATTTTGGAGCAGTTTAGTCTTGATGCTGCTGCAGCAGAGCATAGTGCTCGAATGGTTGCTATGCGTCGAGCAAGTGACAATGCAGAAAGAATGAAAGAAGATTTGGTACGAATGTATAACCGTGCTCGACAAGAGGCGGTTACAAAGGAGATTATTGAAATTATTAATACAGCTGGCGCTGTGTAAACACTATTATGAGCAAAGACGTTATGCAAAAAGGAAAAATAATTCAAGTCGTTGGCCCAGTGGTTGATGTTGCTTTTGAGAAAGAGCTACCTGCACTGTTTAATGCACTTGAGACAATGGTTGGTGAAAAGAAGCTTGTACTAGAAGTTGAGCAACATATTGGACTAAAAGAAGTTCGGTGTATTGCAATGGGAACAACAGACGGATTGGTACGAGGACAGGAAGTTACAGATACAGGAGATGCAATTACTGTTCCTGTTGGAGATGTAGTACTTGGACGTATGTTCGATGTTACTGGTGCTCCAATTGATGGAAAGGACGATGTTCCAGAAGGCACTGAACGACGTGGTATTCATCAAACACCTCCAACTTTTGAAGAGCAATCTACAAAAGCAGAAATTATGGAAACTGGAATCAAAGTAATTGATTTACTCTGCCCATTTCTTAAAGGAGGAAAAGTTGGACTATTTGGAGGTGCAGGAGTGGGTAAGACTGTAATTATTCAGGAGTTTATTCACAACGTTGCTAAACAACACGGTGGATACTCAATTTTTGCAGGAGTAGGAGAGCGAACTAGAGAAGGTAACGATTTGTACTATGAAATGCGCGATGCGGGTGTACTAGATAAAACAGCACTTGTATTTGGACAAATGAGTGAGCCTGCAGGGCCACGTGCTCGAATTGCACTTACTGGTCTTACTATGGCTGAGCATTTCCGTGACAAAGAAAAGAAAGATGTTTTGTTATTCGTTGATAATATTTTCCGATTTGTACAAGCAGGTTCTGAGCTTTCAACATTGTTAGGGCGAATGCCATCTGCCGTTGGATACCAGCCAACACTTGCGACTGAGATGGGGTATTTGCAAGAACGAATTACGTCTACAAAAAGTGGATCAATTACATCAATTCAAGCTGTATATGTGCCAGCCGATGACTTTACTGATCCAGCGCCAGCAACAACATTTGCTCACTTAGACTCAACAGTTTCATTGAACCGAGCATTAACTGAGATTGGAATTTATCCAGCAGTTGATCCTCTTGATTCTTCATCAAATATTCTTTCACCAGAAATTGTTGGGGAAGAGCATTTTGAAGTAGCAAATAAAGTAAAATCTATTTTGCAGCGATATAAGGATTTGCAAGATATTATTGCAATTCTTGGAATGGACGAGCTTGCAGATGAAGACAGGCAACTTGTAGGACGAGCACGTAAAATTCAAAAGTTACTTTCACAACCACTTCATGTTGCTGAACAATTCAACAATGTGGCAGGATCGTACGTGAAAGTTGATGATACTGTTCGAACCTTTAAAGAGGTGATTGATGGAAAGCACGATGATCTTCCAGAAGAAGCATTCTACATGTGTGGAGGAATTGATGAGGTTATTGCACAAGCAGAAGAAATAAAGAAAAGAACTGAAAAATAAGTATGAGTACAGTATCACTAGAAATAGCAACTCGGAATGGATGCCTATATGAAGGTACTATTAAGAAAGTAACGTGTCCCACAACATCTGGATATATTACAGTGTTGCCAAATCATGTATCGCTGGTTTCTGTGTTGGCACCAGGTACAATCTCGGTTGTTGATGAGAATGACACAACTGAAACATACGAAGTAGAGCAAGGTATTATTGAAATTCGACCAAAGCATATAGCAATTATGCTTCATAAACATAACTAATATTCTATGGATAATTCAGTAGTTTCAAAAACAAAAATAACAATTGGAGGTGCTAGTGGCACAGGAAAAGGAACGATTCGATCGTTACTAGCTAAAGAGCTTGGTTTCCCAGAATACTCTGTAGGAGACTTTTTCAGGCAGATAGCTAAAGAGAAAGGGTTTGATTCCTTATTGGCTTTCCAAGAATCAATTCATGGAGAAGATGCTGATGATGCAACTATCGATAAGATGGTTGATGAAAAAACTGTTCAATTTGGAAAATTAGAGGATAATTTTGTAATTGAAGGTCGGCTAGCAGCTTACATGATTCCACAAGGATGTAATATTTTGTTCGTGTGCGATACAGATGTACGTATTGGAAGAGTTGCGTCACGACAGAACTTGTCACAAGAAGAAGCTGAGATAGAAACATTACGTAGAGAAAAATTGTATTCTAGTTTTTACGACAAGCACTATGGAATTGAAAATTTTCTAGATGAAAAATATTACAATCTTGTAATAGATACGTCTCAAAAAAGACCTGAAGAAATAGTAGAAGAAATTATTACATATATAAACAACATAGTAGAATAATTGTATGGAACAAAAACAAGCATTTATATTTTTTGGAGCTTCAGGTTCAGGAAAAGGAACTCAGGCAGAATTACTTAAAAAGTATCTTGAAGAACATCACGATAATCCTATTGCGCATATTGAAACTGGCGATAGGTTCAGAAGTTTTAAAGACTCTGAAGACTATGTTGGAAAAAAAATCTACGAAACTATTAGTAAGGGTGGATTATTACCAGTTTTCTTGTCTGTATGGAATTGGACTCAAGGATTATTTGAAGATTTAGAAGAAGATGCTCATATTATTATTGATGGTTCACCAAGGAGAAAGCGAGAGCCTGTTATTTTAGAATCTGCTTTCGACTACTTTGAATACAAAAAAGTAAATATTATTTATTTACAAGTGCCAAAAGAAGAGCTCATTAAAAGACTCGTAGAACGTAAGAGACATGACGACAGCGAAGATTCTTTGAGAAAACGGCTTGCTTGGTTTGATGAATATATTGTTCCAATGCTAGATTTTTATAAAACAAGCGATCGTTACAATTTTATTACTCTGGATGGGACAAAACATGTTGAGGAAGTTCATCAAGAAATGCTAGAACAGGTTGGGTTGTAACTTTGTATTACAAACTATTTTTTGCTAAAATATTGATATGGAAAATTTTCTCAACCAAAAATTTAATCTAACCAAAACATCAGCAGCAGAACAGGCAGAAGGTGTTAATGCTAAAGATAAGGTAGAAAACTACCTTGATAGATTAGAAAACATATTAGAAGACGAAAGAGGATATTCTCATATAAAAGATAGATATATAAATCACAATACTTTAGATATATCTGGAGATAAATTAGAAAAGCTAGCAACTAGTCTTTATGAATCAGAAAAACAATTAGGAATAAACGAAGGTTATGGTGGAGATATACCAGACAAAATATCAGATGAAGTTTTAAATAAGTACAAAGAAGAAATCGTACAGAAGAAGGAAATGCAAAAAGAATCATTAGAAAACATTTTTGATTATGTAGGAGAAAATGAAGACAATCACCCTAAGTGGTTTAGATACTTTATGCTTCGTTCTGTAGCTAAAATGGGAGTATTAGATGCAGAAGAAAAGAAATATACACACAGAACAGATACATCGGTAGCACCTTTCATTAACTTAAACCACGAAGCAGTAGGTTTCGTTAGAGAGACGTTAGAGAATAATTATGATATTAAAAACATATCGTTAAGTAATGAAGAGATAGAAGAAACAAAAGATTTAGATAATCCAAAGAAAGCAAGAAAAGAAATGATAAGGGATAGAAAGAATACAGAAAGAGAAATTTCTCTGTCTGAATATGAATTAGAAGATGAGCAAAAAGAGGAGCTACTAAAGAAGTTAGAAAAAGAATCTTTTTCAGATCTGTATGCTTTTGCACAAGTAGAGGTATACAAAGACATTGAACATCTAACTACAGATGGTGTATGGAAAATGTTTGAGAAAGATTCAGACCCTGATGTATTAGTAGATACATTAGGAACTGGAACTGGATGGTGTACAGCAACAGGTTCTGCTCCAACCCACCTAGAAGGTGGTGATTTCTATGTATATTATACATACACAAAAGAAGAATTAGAAAAACTAGAGAATAACGAAGAAGTAGAACCAACACAACCAGGAATTGCCATACGTATGTTAAACGGACAGGTTTATGAAGTTAAAGGTACGGAACCTGGACAAAACCTTTCTCCTGAACTTATAGATATCGCAGCAGAAAAGTACAACAATCTACCTGGAGGTGACAAGTTTGAAAAGAAAAGAGAAGACATGAATAGAGTGACAAGTATTTATTCTAAATTTGAAGAAGATGAAGAAGGTAATTTTATATCAGATAGTAGCATAGAGCTTTCTAAGGAAGACCTAAGGTTTCTTTATGAAATAGATTCACCAATTGAAGAGTTTGGACATAGTAGAGATCCGAGAATTGAAAAACTTATTGAAGGTCGAGACAAAAGAGTAGATTTATCAAAGACACTGGACTGTCTCCTTGAACAAATCTCTTTAAATGAAGAGGAAGCTTTACGTGGGGATATTATTTTTCACTATGGAGACCTTGATCTCGACAACCTCACCTCCGCAGAAGGTCTAACACTCCCTGAGACAATGAATGGAGATCTTTATTTAGACAGCCCACCTCCGCAGAAGGTCTGACACTTCCTGAAACAGTGAATGGAGGTCTTTATCTCAATGGCCTCACCTCTGCAGAAGGTCTGACACTTCCTGAAACAATGAATGGATATCTTAATCTCAGAGGTCTCACCTCTGCAGAAGGTCTGACACTTCCTGAAACAGTGAATGGAAATATTGGTCTCAGCAGCCTTATCTCCGCAGAAGGTCTGACACTTCCTGAAACAATGAATGGAGATCTTTATCTCAGCAGCCTCACCTCCGCAGAAGGTCTGACACTTCCTGAAACAGTGAATGGAGATCTTGGTCTCAGCAGCCTTGCCTCTGCAGAAGGTCTGACACTTCCTGAAACAATGAATGGAGATCTTAATCTCAATGGCCTCACCTCTGCAGAAGGTCTGACACTTCCTGAAACAATGAATGGATATCTTAATCTCAGAGGTCTCACCTCTGCAGAAGGTCTGACACTTCCTGAAACAGTGAATGGACATCTTTATCTCAACGGCCTCACCTCTGCAGAAGGTCTGACACTTCCTGAAACAGTGAATGGACATCTTTATCTCAACGGCCTCACCTCTGCAGAAGGTCTGACACTTCCTGAAACAGTGAATGGAGGTCTTGGTCTCAGTGGACTTATCTCCGCAGAAAAGCAAATGCTCCGAGAAAAATACCCACATTTAGCAGAAAAGATATATCACGGGTAATGTGAGGAAGAAAAGACACAAGTGTATTACAAACTATTTTTTGAGATGAATACAAGTGTTGTTAGATAGTTTGTTATTTAAACAAAAGAAATTATGATAAAATTCATACAATGAAGCAATCTTTTGAATCTCCACAAGAAACACAAGAAACATTTACAACCCCCCAAGAGGAGTTAGATTATTTACGTAGTCGGGTTGAAAAACTCGAGCAAACTTCCCAGTCTTCTTCAGACACAACAGAAGATACTGAAATCTCAATTAAAAAAACGTTAGAAGAATATAACACTGTAGACCCTCAATCTACATTAGCTCCTGAAATGCAAATGTCGCATCAAGAGGCTGGTGAGATTGTACTTGCACTTAAACCCGAGGAACATGACGCAAGAATGGCTGAACTATTTACCATCCTTGAAACAAAAGGGGTCAAAAATGCTGTTGATATCGTTTCTTCATTAGAAGACCCACATGTAATAGATGATTTCCATAGATTCTTAGTTGCGTACATAAAGGCTGGTTATGGTGTAACGGGAATCAAAGAAGGTGAACCGTTATATAAGTCACTTCACCGGATTTTGTTTGAGGTGGCGATACCAGATAATATTCGTGATGAATCAAAACAAACACTTTCTGAAATAGTTGCAACAATGCAGCAGGTGTATGCTGGAATACTAAGTATCTCAGGTGCAACAAGTAAGAATGAGTATATGACAATAGAAATAGCAAAACCTGTTTCTGTTGGAGATTTTATTTTTTATATTTCAGTTCCAGATAGTAAAGTTGAACTGTTTAAGAAACAAATACTTGGTTTTTTTCCCGAAATTACGTTGCATGAACAGGTAGATGATTTTAATATTTTTGCAACACAGAGCCAGTATGCAATTGGATATATTAAGCAAAAAGATGTTGCAGTAAAAACATTGAAAACAATTGACGCATTTGAGACAGACCCACTCAAGTCAATTTTAAATGTCTTTTCTAGACTAGATGATGATACAGAAGGTGCAGCACTACAGTTTGTTTTTAAACCATCTGGAGATTTTTATGATAAAGCATATACAAAAGCACTCAAAAAGTTGCAAGACGGAGAGTCATTTGTACCAGAAATTTCACTTAAGAATACTGGGTTAAGTAAATTCCAAAAAGGTCTATCTACGTTCACTCGAGAAGCTGGTAAGTTTGCACAATCAGCAAAAGATAGTGATCATGAAAAAGAACAACCAAAGATTGATAGTGCTTTACTTCAAAATGTTGAAGAGAAAGTAAAGCAATCAACAGTTTCTACTAATATTCGTGTCATTAGTGCAACACAAACAATTGCAAAGTCTGAAGCTGTTTTAGAAGACATTGCCTCAGCGTTCAATCAGTTTAATAAACCAACAGGAAATTCACTCATTTTAGAAAAGGTGTCAGATCGAAAAAAGAAGCAAGCGGTAACACAATTTAGTTTCAGGCAGTTTGATAAGTCGTATGACATGCCCCTCAACTTACAGGAGATTGCTACAATCTTTCATTTTCCATCTAGAACAGAATCAAAAAATCCAAATCTAAAAATCCAAAAAACAAAAACTGCTCCTGTTACTCGAGACGCAAGTCATGGAGAAGGAATAGTTTTAGGAAAAAACACTCATGCTGGTGCTGATACAGAAATATTTATGCATCCAGAGGACCGATTACGACACATGTACGTAATTGGGCAAACTGGAACAGGTAAAACTAACTTCTTGAAAAGTATGATTATTCAAGATATCCAGAATGGAGATGGTGTTTGTCTGATAGATCCTCACGGAAGTGATGTGCAAGATGTGCTGGCAAATATTCCTCAAGAACGGCTAGGAGATGTTATTTACTTTGATCCTGCATATACAAAACGCCCAATGGGACTGAATATGCTGGAGTACAATCCAGAGTTTCCAGAACAAAAAACATTTGTTGTTAATGAGTTGTTTAGTATTTTTCAAAAGTTGTATGGAGGTAGCCCAGAGTCTATGGGTCCAATGTTTGAACAATACTTTAGAAATGCAACAATGCTTGTTATTGAAGACCCTGCAACAGGAAATACGCTACTTGATGTTTCTCGTGTGATGACAGATAAGGTGTATAGAGATTTAAAAATTATGCGCTGTAAGAACCCTGTTGTAGTTGATTTTTGGAAAAGTATCGCAGGAAAAGCAGGAGGTGATGCTTCGCTTGAAAATATTGTTCCATATATCACCAGTAAGTTTGATGTTTTTCTAGCTAACGATATTATGCGGCCCGTTATTGCACAGGAAAAATCTAGCTTTAATTTCAGAGATATTATGGATAATAAGAAGATATTACTTGTTAACTTATCAAAGGGAAGGCTTGGAGACATTAATGCACATTTGCTTGGACTTATTATTGTTGGAAAAATTCTTATGGCCGCGCTTTCTAGAGTAAATATTTCAAATAATGAACGTAATCCATTTTATTTATATATAGATGAATTTCATACTGTTACCACTGATTCTATTTCAGCAATTTTGTCTGAAGCACGAAAATACAAACTTGGATTAACTGTAGCGCATCAATTTATTGCACAATTAGATGATGGAATTAAGGATGCGGTATTTGGAAACGTGGGAACAATTAGTACATTTAGAATTGGTTCAGACGATGCACAGTATTTAGAAAATCAGTTTGCACCAACGTTCACTTCTGGAGATATCATGAACATCAATAATTACAACTGCTATATGAAAATGTTAGTGAATGGAGTTCCAACTGATCCATTTAATATGGCAACATATGAAGCACCAGCAGGACGCGAGAATATTATTGAAGACATGAAAAAACTATCGTATGAAGTGTATGGTAGAGATAGAGAAGATGTGGAAGGTGCTATAGCTAAAAAGTATAGAAAATAATACAAAACGTAAATTTTGTTGTGATAGAATAAGTATATAAATAAACTAATGTCAATATAATCATCTATGTCTGAAAAAGTAGGAAAAGAACCTGAAATTAAGCAATTTAAGCGCGACATTGGTGAACCTCTTGGTGCGTTAGATGATTTACAAGCCGCAATGCAGGCAAATACAGAAGCAGATTTAGGCACAGCTAGTGGAGTCGACGAATTTACTGCTGAAAAAGATAGTGGTTATGAAGATAGAATTAAACCCCCGGTACGAAAGAAAAAAACAGCTTCACCAAAATTAACCTCAACAGTTTCAGAAGAAGAGCATCGTTTATTAGGTAATGCGATGGATTCAATCACAAGTGAAACAAGAGAAAATTCTCTAACACTTTTTGGTGAACTGTCTGAAGATGCGCAGAAATTTCTACAAGACGAAAGGGTGTCTAAGGATGAAGATTCATTTTCTGCTGGATCATTTATTACAAAAGAAATTGTGGACTCACTTCGAAATAGCGATTTTGCTGAGGAGGTTGCAGGATATACTGAAGAAGAAGAGGTAAATGAGGTGATAGATGTGGTTGGTACTGTTGTGGAAGATGAAGAAAAGAAAAAAATTAGTGAAGCTGTCGTGGATAATCCAGTAACACCAGAAAATAAACCTGAAGAACAAGAAGAGCTGGTGGCTAATAATACAGTTGAGATTACAAAAAAAATACCGGCTGAGAAGGTGGAAGTGGTTGATGAAGTTGTTGAAGCACCAGTTAAAGTTGAAGCACAAGTTAAAGATGAGACACCTGATGGTGAAGCTATAAAGAGTGATCTTATAACACCAGAAAATGAACCAGAAGCACAAGAAGAGATGGTAGCTAATAATCCTGTTGAGATTACAAAAATAAAACCAGAAGAGGAGGTAGAAGCAGTTGAGAAAGTTGCTGAGGTGCCTATTGAAAAAGAAGCTCCTGCCACTACACAAGAAATCGCTGAAGAAAAACTTGAAACACAGGAAGGCACAATTGATGAAATTGAGGTTGAAAAATCAGAAAATGATGCTTTGGAAGTTTTTACAGAATCATTACATCAATATAATCTTGATGAGAGTGATTTAGCTGCGATAGAAAGCCAAAACGCTCTAGGCGCAAAACAGCATATGTTGGAAGTTTTATTACGATTTAAGTCAAAAGATGAGGCTAAAGAAGAGATATTTAGTGAAGATTCTCAGGAAGACGCACAAGCCGAATCTTTAGAAGAAGAAGTTACTGTTGTTGAAAAGGTAGAAGAATACCAGAACCCTCATATGCCAATTGAAGGTGGTGCATTTAATACTATGTTACCAAAGGAAGAACGAGATGAATCTGGTAGAGATGTATTCGAAAACTCTATCGCAGAAGCTGGTTCATTTGAAGATATTATCAATGTTATCAATACTGTTGATTACATTGAAGGGTCACTTGGTTTTTATACTTCTAAGCAACTTTCAGACATAATAACAATGGTAGCGGAAGGGAAACAGTCTCCACTTATCGTGACAAAAAATGTAGGAATACGGAAGAAAGTACTTGAGTTACTCAATAGGGCACCAGAAATAAATATTGAAAATCCTGAAAGTATCGAAGCTGTTGGTGAGAAAAAAGAAAAGAAAAGTAAGAAGAGAAATAAGATTGAAAATAATGAAGTGGATGATGAAGAGGTGAATAGTGAACTCTTGGAGCTTGATGAAAAATTCAGAGCCGTTAAAGAGCATTTCCTTGAACAAGAAGAAACTTACTATGCGACAATGGAAGAAGAACATAAACAGGTACAAGAAACTGGTTTTATGGGGCGCTTAAAATCTGCATTTGGTGGTCGACAGCCATATGAAACTGCAACAGTTGATCATGAGATATCAAAACGAGAATACCAAAGTACGATGGGAGAGTATGCAAAAGCTTTGTTGGAATACGATTATGCACTTCAAAAAGAAAATTTTAAAGGTAAAATTTGTTTTTCAGACCTAGATTCTGTTTCAAAGAAATACTTACAGCAGTTAGCACTTGATGGAGTAATCAAGCAGGGGAGATTTAAAGATGATTCTGTTGTTAAAAAAGATGCAATTAAAATACTTCTAAAAGAAAATATCCTTTCAGAAGAACAAGTTAAGAACTATAAAATAAATTATGATCATCCAACACTTCGCGCAAATGCCGAACTCAAAATATGGAATGGCTTGTATATTTCCGACCGTGATAAGGTTGAAAATATGATCAGTAAAAAAGATTATGGTATTTTTAAAAGGATGATGATGAGGAATCGAAATAATGGTTCAGTGGCAACAGGTCTGTTAAGTGAAGAAATTATGTCTCAAATACAATCATAATATGTCTAATACAATTAATTTAGAAGAAGAACTAGGTTTGAATACTGTAAGTCCTGAATTGAAAGCGGAATTACTGCTTAATGCTGAGCGTTCAATTTACAAACGAGTTTTAATAAATGTCTTACAGTCATTATCTGATGAAGAAAAAGAAGCATTAGTAAAAATTCTTGATAGTCAGGAGGAAGCAAATAACTCATTTTCAAATGATGAAGTTATGGAATATTTGCGAGTGCATATTTCAGATTTTGACGAAATGGTTACGAATGAAATAAATTTGTTTAAAGAAGAAGGAATGAAGTTTTACAAAAAAATGACAAATAACGAAGCGAATGTATGAAAATAACTATTATAGTAATTATTGTCGTTGTACTTATTTGGATAATTGGAAGTTGGATTTCTATTAGAAATATTGAAGAACCTGCATATACTGTTACTTCAAATTCTCAGTCATATGAGATTAGAAACTATGAACCATATATCATTGCAGAAACTAAAGTTAGTGGGTCATATCGAACTTCACTAAATAAAGGGTTTAGTGTCATCGCTGATTACATATTTGGTAATAATACAACTGCAGAAAAAATCGCAATGACAGCTCCTGTTATCGATAAAGAATCTCAGTCTGAAAAAATTGCTATGACGGTCCCAGTAATTAATGAGGGTGATGATGCAGAGCGAAAGGTTTCATTTGTTATGCCAAGTAAGTACACACTTGAAACAATTCCTAAACCTACTACAGATCGTGTCACACTTCGTGAAGTTCCAGCAAAGAGGATGGCAGTACTTAGGTATGGTTGGTATACAAACGAAGATAGAATCAATAAGAAAAAAGCGTTGTTATTAAAAGAATTACAAAACGATGAAGTAAAAATTATTGGTGAATTTTCATCAGCACTGTATAACCCACCACTTTCAATGCCGTTATTATTACGAAATGAAGTGATGGTTGAGGTTGAGTAGTTATCCTAAAACTTCAGCTCTCAGTTCCTCAATACCAATTTTTTCTTGCGAAGAGCAGGCAAATACTTTGTGATTAGAAAACTGTTTAGTAAGTTCATTAATTCTCTTAAGTCGTTTAGAAGATTTCACTTTATCTATTTTATTCAAAACAATTACAATGTCTTTGTGTACTTCTTCTAGGTTTTCTATAATCACAAGATCATCTTTAGTCGGACCAACGAAAGCGTCGATAAGTACTACTACTTTTGGTCGATGTTCAGAATTAAATAAATACCAATTAATAAGTCCGTATAATTTTTCAGCAACAGAGCCGCTTACTTTTGCATATCCATATCCAGGTAAATCAACAAAGTAATGAGTTTCATTAATTAAGAAAATATTAATTTCTTTTGTTCGTCCTGGAGTTTTACTACTAATAGCTAATTTTTTCTTATTACAAAGTGTATTTAAAAGGGAAGACTTTCCTGCATTAGAACGGCCAATAAACGCCACCTGAGGTGTGTCGTCGTGAAGGATTTCGTCGTCGCCGACGATTCCTTTTTTAAATGTTGCGGATTGGATGTTCATGGTGGTATTGATGAATTTAAAATATAGCATGTAAGAAGTAGAGGAACTAGCTTGTTCGTCTTTATAAATAAGAGTAGATTATTTATATGACTACAGGATTAAAAGCATTAGGAATTATAGGCACAGGAACGTTGCTCGCACTTGGAGCTTCTTCTCCTGAGCCTATTGCGCTTCCGAATACGTATCCTGCTCCACAGGTTGTTCCAGAAGAAGTGGAGTCTAAAAAAACTATTGTAGAAGTTACTGAAGTTTCAAATGCCACACCCAAGGAGAAAGAAAAAGTGAAACCTGCAACAAAAGTTGCTCCTGTAATTGTTCCTGTTGTTACAAAAAAGAAAAATGAAGAACCAGCAAAAGTTGAAAAAGTGAAAGTGGCAGAAAAATCAACACCTAAGAAGGTTGTTGCACCTACTTCAAGTTGTCACTCAGGCTACTCAGGTTGTCTAAAGGTGAATGCTGGTGATTATGACTGTGCAGGAGGTTCAGGAAATGGGCCTAATTATACCGGTACTGTACAGGTGTATGGTACTGACCCATTTGATTTAGACAGAGATAATGATGGTGTTGGGTGTGAGTAGTTTTTTGGAGTGAACCTTCTCGAACTCAATCCGTGAGAAGTTAACTTGAGTAAGGTTATTACTTTGAAGTTTACGAGGGGTGTGTATTCACAACACCGCAAAGTATAAAAATTTAGTATACTACTTATCTATGCATGTCGTTGCTCAAAAAATCTTTCAAAGAAAAAGTGAAGTCGTTATGTTTTTGGCTGCCATTTCAATTTTACTTAGTGTTGCTACTGTTGCTTTAACTGGAGATTTTCTTTTTTGGAAAATAGCAAAAGTTTTTTATTTGATTGGCGTTATTTTTATACTATTTGATAAATAAGTATGTTTGAATTATTTGGAATGGAATTTTATCAGCTGCTCTCATTTGGAAGACAATTAGGTTTGTCAGTAATGGGCGGAGCGTCATTGTGGGCAATGGTTTTTTTGTACATTGCTCATAATAAAAAAGTTGAAGATTCGTCAGGAATATTTCTTACATGGATTGGATTACGAATGAGATGGTTAGTGATTGGAGGAGGATTACTTTCAGTTGCTATGTGGACAATATTAACCATGCTTATACCGGTTGCAGCTCATGAAGGTGTTACCTTAATTACAGTAAGAGAGGGTGTGTTGAACGCAATGAATCTAATGACACCGCTGTATCTTGCAATTGGTGCTATATCTATATTTGCGCTTGTAAAATATAAAAACCCGTATGTATTGTTCAATAATAAAAAAGGATATTCGTGGTTTTATATGGTGACATTTATTTTAAGTAGTATTGCGGTGAGTTACTACACCGATTTACGGGGACTTCCTGCAAACGAAATAATCTTCCATATTTTTCACGGATTTCATTCAGTATTCACGCTTGGAACAGTGCTGTGTCTAGACTTTATGTTTTTAAGTACACAAAAAACACCATTTGCACAAAAACACATTTTTCCTTTATTCCCTCAGATTAGTAAAGTGATATGGGTTGGACTTTCTTTAGATTTACTTAGTACATTGCTTATATATCCAGAAGCCATTGCATTAACTCCACGATTTTATTTTGCACAAATAGTTGTTGGTATTTTGATAATTAATGGAATACTACTTTCTGGTATTTTGACACGAAGAATTTTAAAAAACATAGAAGAAGGTCACAAGGAAGGTTCTTTGAAGTGGGAGTGGTTTGCAACGGTGGCTGGTGCAATTTCTATCACTTCATGGTCTGCAATTACATTTGTCGACCAGTTTCATGATATGAATATTTCTTTAGAAATAATGTTTGCGGTGTATGCAGCAATAATTGGAGTACTTATTATTGGACGTGAAATATGGAGTAAGCTAGATAGAAGGGCAGAGGAGATGCATATGAATATGTAATTACCTTGCTTATTGTCTCCAAAATTCTAAGTGTTGTGGCACAACGAATTTATGGTCGCTTTGCTCATTGCATTTTGTGACCCAAATTAGACAAGATTGGAACCAATTAGTATCAGAGCTTAAGAAATGGGAACAATTTGGAGTTGAGGTAAGTAGTCTTGGTAATAAAGAGGTTGAAAATATAATAGTGCCAAGTTAGAGTAGAACATGTGAATCTATTTGATGATGCAATTCCAATCCTTTCTAATAATGCTCAAGAATCAGATTATGAAGAGTTAAAAGAACGATTCAGTCATTACGACTCTTCTTATGTTTTTAATGCTAGTTATCTGCCAAGAAGAGACTATATTTTAAAATGTTATGAAAAAGCAAAAGATTATTTAGATAAAGATTTTGTAATAGAATTTAGGCAGAAAAGAAAATTTATTGAAAGAATGTGGGAACTACAACTATGCTCTATTCTTCTTCATAATAAATGCAATCTCTTAAAAGAGTTCAGTGATAAAAGAAAAAATATCAGTAGACCAGATTTTTGTATTCTAGATAAAAATAAGAATAAAATTTGGATTGAAGCAACATGTATGGCACTTGGAGATATACCTGAAAAACCAGAATTAAAGTCTGGTCAGCTATACACCAGAGGTGGGAAGATTAATGATAGTTTGATTCTTTCTACACCGAGAATAACAAATGCTTTGGATAAAAAATATAAAAAAAGAAGCTCATATAAAGATTTTTATGACTTTAAAGACGATGATGGATTTATTATTGCTATCAATACATATAATATTGGGCACAAGGAGCCAAGTAATATGTCCAAGGAGCTTGCATTATACGGCATGGGATTACAGTACTTAAAGCAATCAGGAGAATCTGGTAGATATTTCCATGACACTCTTTTAAAGAGAAAAGGAGGAAAAGAAGTTGAAATTCCAGTCGCACTGTTTCATCGTGAGGAATATGGGCGATTGTCAGCAGTAATTTCAAGTGACAATTGGTTTAGTTTTGGCAATGATGGTGAGACTGAAATGTCTGATTTAATCTTTACATATTTTAATCACAATGCTTTATCTCCTGTAGATAGAAATGCCATAAATTTTGGAGTTCAAAGACACATGATTTGTGACAAAGATTATTGTGAATTGAAATAATCTTTGACGTTATTTGAAGAAATAGATTTTTTACACAAGTAATAATATGAGTTGACGATAGTCTAATTTTTATTTTAAGAACCACTCAATATTTTTTTCATAAATCTTAGCCAACCTCTTCAGTTCCAAGACATCAATTCTGTATTCACCAGACTCTAATCTAGAAATGTAAGACTGGGGTCTTTTTACTTTTTTAGCAACATCAATTTGCCGTAATCCAGCTTCTTTTCTAGCTTCTCTCAAACGTTCCACGATGTCTTCATATTCTTTAGAAGAAATAGTTTTTTCCATGTACAAAAGCGTATATGTGAAAAACAGATATCGAAAATTTAGATATTATGATAATGTCTAAATATGCGTAATCCAGTACTAGTAACTACACTAATTATAATAATGGCTGTACCTTTTACTGCGAATGGTGCTATCGTCTGTAGCGCCCCACCTGCAGGCTCAGATATTATTAGTGATTGTGGTATCACAACAGCGACCCCAAAAGAAATTGATTATAGTTGTGATGATTATGAAAAAGAAATAAAAAAATTCACTGACAAACAAAAAGAAGCATTAGAAGAACTAAAGGTGTTGAACGAAGAGTATCTTCGGAGTATTGAGAGGGAGAAAAAACTTGCTGTTTCTGTTGATGTTATTAATGCTCGTTTGCACAAACTTTACGAAGAGTATTCAATTAATCACAGTGAATTAGAGTATTCTGCACGCAAGGTTCTTACAGAGCATGAAGCATATTTAAATCAAACACTTATGTGTGAAGAATATTTAAATCAACAAGAAGAATCAAAAGTTTTTTTGAAAGTAGCAAAGCCTTTTGACAGGAACACTTCGGAGGATTTAGAAATTACAAAGGTTCCAGAGCCAGATTTAGCTGAAGAGAGTGAGCTCACAGAGGTAGAATTAGATGAATCAGAAGAGAAACAAGAAACTTCTTTGCAAGTAAGTAATGTGCTAGAAATATCAGAAGAATATACAATACCTGAAATTAATACTGCTGTAGAAGTTAATTTTCTACAGACAGCTAAGCAGAAAGTAATCGATAATAGTGTGAAAACTGAAGTTGATGTTGAGGTGAACTTAGCTGTTGATGACGAAGAATTTACAGAAGATAGAGATGGAGAAGCCGATGAAAAACCAAGAACATTTATTACTAAAATCAAATTCGCTTTCAAAAACCTCTTTTCAAAGTGGTTTTAAAAACTCATGAAGTACTCAAACTTACCTGATAACAGGACAATAACAGATGAAGGTGTTAAGTTAAATACAATCATGAACTACTTGGCAGGTATATTTTATATAATAAACATTGCATATGCTTTTTCTTAGCATGGTGTATTAATTGGGGCGATAAATATATTTATTCCATATTCTTTCATGTGGGATTTTATAATGAGATGACTTAAAGTATTAAATAATTTTTATGCGAACTAAAGCAGGACAATTTGCAAAAGGACACTCAGGCAACCCTTCTGGTCGTCCTAAACGGGCTGACGAACAGTTTCTTATTGATTTATGGGAATCTAATGGAAAAGAAGCTCATGTAGCAATTGGTGCGCTTGTAGCAGAATCCACTATCACAAATGTTTATACGTATGGTGATGAAGCATCTGCAATTTCTCAATCTGCAGTTGCTCATGGGATGCCAACAAATACTGCTCATCATTTTAAGAACCAAGAAGAGCTTTCTGCTGAACTACAAAAAATTATTTCATCAGGAGATATTATTTTGATAAAAGGGTCACAAGGTTCAAGAATGGAAAAAGTTATTAAGCCATTACTACGAAACAAACAAGATGTTCGTAAGTTGGTTCGACAGGAGTATGTATGGAATACAAGGTGATAATTATTAAACCACTCGCAAGAGTGGTTTTTCTTTTCCTCACATTACCCCCCTTTTTTTTTACTTTACTATGATAAAATAAACCTAATTAGACTTTAATAAGAAGAAACTTTACTACACATGACACACAAACTTTTTACCTTTACAACTTTACTTATACTTATTTTCACTTTTTCTTATGCACATACAACATATGCAGTGACAGATGCTTTGGTTGATTCAACGGTCGAGCTGAATCCAAGTTCTTCTGTAAATGATCAGTATGGAATTCACATGACGAGTCTGGGAGATTTAAATGCTGACGGTGTAATTGATATTGCTGTAGGAAACCGTATTGATCAAATCGTCTTTATTCACTTTATGAATGCTGATGGAACGGCAGATAGCACTGTTCAAATTAACAGTGGAACGACTAATGGTCCAGCAGCGATCACCGCAAGTGATCTTTACGGCGGGTCAATGTCTGATATTGGTGACTTGAACAAAGATGGAGTAATTGATCTAGCGGTAGGTGCAGTTGGTGATGATGCTGAGGGGACAAACTACGGAACATTCTTTATTCACTTTATGAATACAGATGGTTCTGTTGATAGTACTGTGCAAATCAATAATGCTACGGCAAATGGTCCCACACTCTCTGAAAATAGTTACTTTGGATATTCTATCGCTGGACTAGGAGACTTGGATGGTGATGGAGTGATTGATTTAGCAGCAACTGCTGCACTTGATAGTGCAAATGGAAGTCAGTACGGTGCCGTTCATATTTTATTCATGAATACTGACGGATCAATAAAATCTTCTGTGCGACTAGACGAGACAACCGTTAATGGTGTTGAAAATATCGATGATGGTGACAGATATGGAATATCAGTTGAAAATATGGGAGATCTCAATGGTGATGGAGTGATTGATTTGGCGGTCGGCGTAATGAATGACGATGATGTCGCAAGTAATCTTGGAAAGGTGGCGATACACTTCATGAACACTGACGGCTCAATTGATAGTACAGTTGAGGTTAATGGAAATACTGCCAATGGACCAAATCTCATAGAAATTGGAGATAATGATACATATACTGGGTACGGAGATTCAATAGAAAATATGGGAGATCTCAATGGTGACGGAATAAATGATATGGCAGTCTCGGTAAATGGAAGTGTTGTTGGAAATCGTCGCGGAGGAATCTTCATTCATTTCCTCGATACTGACGGGTCAGTCAAGGGCACACATGTTATCAATGACCAGGTCGCAAATGGACCCACATTGAATGATTTAGATCAATACGGAGAATCTATCACTTTGCTTGGAGATTACGATGGTAATGGAGCAGTGGATATCGCTGTAGGAGCAAGTAATGATGATGGAGGTGGAGGGAATGCAGGTATCGTCCACATCCATTTCATGAACGCACTTGCTTTTGATGTATTCAACGAAGTAGACCCCGCAACCCTCGGCTCAGCCCCCTCAGACCAAATCAACACCTCATGTTCTCTCTCAGACACTTCAATAACAACAAACGAAGAAATAGACATCGAAGTATCAGCTTCAATGCACTCATCTAAACTCCCATACACATTCACATGGACACGTGTACTAGAAGGTACAGATACAGAACTATCACATTCTTTTGATACACCAGGTACATATTACTTACGAGGAACAATCAAAAACAACGAAGGCAAAGAACAAATAGTACGTTGCAATGATGTTGTTGTTACAGAAGAGTCTTCATCTAGTTCTTCACGATCTTCTTCAAGCTCTCGTTCTTCTTCACGAACTGAAACCAGAGATGAAGAAAGTGAACAAGATGAAGTTGAAGAGAGTGGACAAAATGAAACTTTCAACACAATAGTCGCAACAGAACGTTTCAGTACTGCAATGTCGAACGGTTCAACAGGAACTGCAGTGAAAGAACTACAAATACTTCTTAATAGTATTAACTTCACACTTGCTACAGAAGGCCCAGGTTCTCCAGGAAATGAAACAAACTACTACGGAGCTTTAACAACAAACGCAGTGACACGCTTCCAACAAACATTCAGTATCACTCCTGCCACTGGAACACTTACACAGCGAACACGAGACTTCTTGAATTTGATTGTGTTGTTGTTGGAGTTGTAGGGGGGGGAGTTGCAAAGCTGGCAGATGGTTCAGTTATGATGGGGGACATGGCTCTAGAAAAAGGATTGATAGATAAAATTGGAGGATACAAAGAAATTGAAGATTATTTGAGAGAAGAGCTGGGTATTGAACCAGAAATTTGCTTTTAGTATAAACAACCCCTCTCGAGCGCTCACACTAGCGCTCTAAATGGTGACCCTACGGGGAATCGAACCCCGGTTTCGTCCGTGAGAGGGACGTGTCCTAGCCGCTAGACGATAGGGCCGTGTAAACGGTGTGAAGTAAAGATACCAAGAGTAAAAGGGGAGTGCAACCACATTTCATTGCTTCCAATAAAGAAAATCGTCAGCTCTTGGGCTGACGGGGAGGGAAGTTTGGAAGCAGTGGTCTGATTTTGATGTGGTGAGGTTCTTCGCCTCGTTGTCTGATTCTGTCGTCAGGACCTTCAGGAGTATTGGGATATTTTTGATCGTGAAGTTTGGCAACTTTATCAGATACTTCCACAAGAAAAGATAAATATTCAGTTGTGTAATCATCTTTCGGGAATTTGTATTCTGTCATCACAGACTCAATAACTGAGTATGTTCTTGAGATAACTCTTGTTTTGTGTGCAAGAACTTGCTCAACCATTTCTGCTACCATGGTTACTTTCGTATTGTTTGGTATTTCGCTCATGTCTATTCCTTTTATACCCCTGAGTTTGTTCGTTGTCAAAGTGGTTCTGCAGGTGTACGGTATATTTATGGAAGTCGTTCTTTGTATAGTAGTGATGGTTTGTATGCTTCCTGTGAACATATATGCCATTTGTGTGTTTCAGCGATATGATACTTCACAACTTTGTTGCCAAGTGGAGCAAAAACAAGACGTTCGTGGTAGCTATTATGTTTTTAAAAAATCTTTGGCTACACCAGAATCACCATTTGAACCAGATGAAAATGATCAAGGTGCTGATTTTTGGCATGATAACGGATGTGAGTGTGACGAGTGTCGAGCAGACTGGTGGAAAAATAAATAAGACGACTCGAATGAGTAGTTCTAATTGTAGTTTCACTATATTTTCTTTTCATCACACAGTATCTATGTTGAGCAAAAAAAGTTGTTCTATCTAATTCTCTGTCGTATAATCACTATGGCTATGAAAATTATTCTTTTCAAAAAAACTCTCATTGTGTTTGTATTATTTTTATTTTCACTAACAGTTGCCACTGTTAGTGCTCAGCAAGAAGAGTCTTATGAACTGTATGGATCAGCATTTTTTAATGACATACTCAAGGTTGATTTAACTGCAGAAGATATTGAGATATTAAGAACCACAGAACCTATTTCTTATGAAGATGCACTAACTGAACTAAGTCCAGAGGAACTTGCGGAACTGGACGCTGAAATTGCCAACGGTAAAAATCTTTTAGATATAACTTCTTATACAGGTAACGCCAATTGTTTCGATTACTATAAATTTGGGTCAGTACAAATTCCAATTAACCCAGTATTACTTTCTACTATTCCTGGAACCAACATGACATTCTCTGGAGTTATTACTAATGAGAATGATTATCCTGTTGTTGATGGTTCGGTTTATGTAAAAATCTTTAAAATTAGAGAGGGGGAAGTTAAAAGTGAAAATGGACACGACGTCGTTGATCAGTTTTTCGTGAAAAAAAATGTGGTAATTGCTGCTAATGAAAGTATTCCAATTGAATTTGATTGGGTTATACCTGCCTGGTCAGAGAGCGGGACATATCAAGCTGCTACTTTTTTTGTTACAAGTGATAAATATAATTTACTTGGACTCTCTTTTACAGACGATGTTGTTGGAAATACTGCCTCTTTTGATGTGGTTGCTGATGGTTCAGCTATAAAATATGCAGCTTTTGACAAAGACTCAGTTGTGATAAATGGCTTCCCGTATGCCTTTGCTGCTTATCCTCCGTCCTTTGATAAGGATGAGCCAATAGAACTATCTTTTGATGTTAGTAATAATTCAAAACAAGATAAAGAGCTTCCGGTTACTATTAATGTCTACGCATGGGATGCCATGAGTGAAGATAATCTTATTCAAAAAACCGAAGGTGCGATAAATTCAGTAGCTGAAACAGTCACTCCTGTTCAATTTGTTTTAGACGATACCTCTCATAGAGTCTATTTAATTGAGATTATTTTAGAAGATAGTGGAACAAAGTCTATTCTTAATGTTCGAGTTTCACGTGAGGGAATTAGTAAGCTGCGTATTAATTTTCCAGCAGTTACAAAATATCCTTTGGTTGCAGGTGAGCAAGTCGAAGTTTTTTCTTGTGTACATAATACTGCTGAAATAAAAGAGGATGCCAGGGTTGTGCTTACGTTATTTGATGGTGCAGGGAATACGCTTCATGAATTTGAGTATTCAGGAGATGTGAATGAAAATATGGCGGGAGTAGTAAGTTCATTCGTGCCACAAAAAACTTTTACGACTTTTTCACTTCAAACTGATTTATACCAAAATGGAACCTTGGTTGAGTCAGAGACAGTAAAGTACGATTGTGAAGACTTTAATTCATGTGAAGAAAGTTCTACAGAAGGTATTACTTTTTCTGAGTCTGAGAAAATAATCATGGCCGCTATGGGTGTAATAGTTTTAGTAATTATAGTTTTACTTATACTATTTTTTACTAAAAAAAAGGTGGTCACTAATAATGTTACATATTAATACATGAACTCTTTTAAAAATTTATTTAAACTAATAACAATTATATTGATGCTGGTTTCTTTTAATTCAGCTGAAGCTGCAAGTGTTTATTGGAACAAAAATACCCAAGATACATTCTTCGGGTTGGAGGTGGCTGGTCAGACTTGGTTATCGTGGCCAGGATTTCAAATTGGGTATCATGCACACGCAATAGATAAAAAAACTGGCGGCGTGATTGCTTGTGGTGCATCTGTTCCAGCAGGAACGGATGTTTCTTTTAGTTTTTACCCAAAGAGAGACATTGATATCGCTTGGGCCGGACTGGGTGGTATTAACGATACTCCGTATGGTCGATGGGGAAATGGTGCATCAAGAAGTGGTGGAGGATCTATTTGCTCTAGTAAATACAATATTAAATATAGAAAAATTAACCAAAATATGGGTGTTTGGACTAAGCAGTATGTTGACTACGTTGTACATCCTCCAACGAGAACAATTTCAGGGTTACCGGCAGGACAATGTACAAAACTGGGTAATGGAAACTACGACTGTAAAACTGATACACCTGGAGTACTAAATGCAACATTTAATTTTGGATCTACATACAGTAGATTTTACGAAGGATGGCAGGCTAACGGAAGTTGTGTAGGTGGTTTGGGTAATATTCCGCTTAGAAAAATGAGACCAAACACCAGACTTGTGCTTACACGTGCTGGAATTGTATTTCAAAACTCATCTCCGGCTGATGCCAATATTACAGTTCCTGCTCAGAGAATTCATTGCCCAATTACTATATTACCCAACCCTAATACAGCTACACCAGCTAAACCAACCATAATTGGACCGAATAGTTGCCTAAATGAATCAGCAAGCTACAGAACTGTTACTGCTGGACCAGCAGCCTTAAAGGTAAGATATTTAATTGATTGGAATAATGACAGTACAATTGATCAAATTTATCCTCCTACAACTTTTGTTTCTGCAGGTGTGCCGCAAACTATTCAATATTTGTGGGGTTCTACTGGAGAAAAGCGTTTTAAGGTCACGACTCAGTCTCAGTCTGGTATTTTATCAGCACCAGCTGTTAAAAACGTAACAATTGTAGACTGTGACATAGAGCAACCTCCAGTGAGTCCTCCAACAACACCACCTTCAACACTGCCTCCAGGAGTTGATGATGATCCTGGCGTAGTATTTCCAACTGAACCACTCACCCCAACAACAACTCCATCTTTAACTGAGAAGGTTGCAGGAATTGATTATCCAGATGGTGAGATTGCATTTATTTTTGATCCAAAAATAACTAATACAATGTGTACTGCATATTGGAGTACTCGATATGTTGAGAATTGTAAATTCTACAAAGGAACAACTGAATTAGACGGAGAGCTTGATATATCTGGGGAACTCGATTTGGAGCCAGGTTTATATAGCTTGAAGTGTGAGCAGTGGAAAGATGGAACCATTATCTCTGAAGAAAGTTTATGTAAGCGAAATATAGATTTTAGGGAAATATAAAATAAAAACCACTTCAAATTACTTGAAGTGGTTTTTATTTACTTTAATGCAAGATTATTAAGTAAACAAACTTTCAACTACTTCTTTTACATCTCCACCGTCAACTTCTTTGTCTTTCAATTCACCCATAATTGCACCCATAAGTTGTCCCATTTGAGCTTTATCTGAAATTCCCATTTGTTCTTTTTTTGCCTCTGCGATTGGGCGGATTTCGTCTTGTGACATTGTTGCTGGTAGGTATGCTTCAATAATCGAAAGTTCTAGCTTTTCATTGTCTGCAAGCTCTTCACGTCCTGCATCACTAAACTGCTGAATAGCATCTTTGCGTTGCTTAGCTTGGCGTTTTAAGACAGTTAACGCCATCTCATCACTCACTTCGTCTTGTGGTGTTTTACCGCTCGCAACTAGTTCATTTGTGAATCCAGACTTAACACCCCGAAGTGTTGTTAGTTTGTCTGCATCTTTGCTTTTCATTGCTTCTTTGATATCTGTTGAAATTTGTTCTGCGTAGTTCATAGAGCTGTAGTTTATCACGAAATAGTTATAATTCTTTGTAATTCATTATTTTCACAACCGTCTGTTATACTTGTTTGTATATGGAAATACTATTAATTATTTTGGTTATTGTTGTGTTAGCGCTACTGGCTTTTAATGTTTATTTTTTAACTTCGTATGTAAAAAAACAACAAGAAAAAGAACTTTTACCAAAAGAAGACGACAAGAGTTTTGATTTGTTGTTGCAGCAAGTTAATGAGTCTGGAAGAACTGTTGATGCAAAAATTCAACAAATTGGAGAACAAATGACGAAACGCTTAATGGATGTCACAAAAAGCATGACTGAATCTACTGAAGCTTCAAAGCAAGTATTTACAATCGCAGACCAGCTTAAAAACCTTGAGCAAGTTTTAAAACATCAAAAACAACGAGGAAATTTGGGGGAAGCAAGTTTGGAGCTTATTCTTTCAAATATTCTTCCTCCAACTGCATACACAATGCAGTATCGATTTGAAACCGGAGAAGCTGTTGATGCGGTGATAAAAACTAAAGATGGATTAATTCCAATTGATGCAAAATTCAGCTTAGATAATTACAATCGAGTAACATTAGAAAAAGATGATGCGCAGCGAGCTATTTTAGAAAAAGAATTTAAAAACGATTTAAAGAAACGAATCGATGAAACTTCAAAATATATAAAAACAGAAGAGGGAACACTACCATTCGCATTTATGTATATTCCTGCTGAAGGAATATATTACGACTTACTTATTAATGAAGTTGGTGCCGTAAAAACAAATACGCGAAACTTAATCGATTATGCATATAATGATAAAAAAGTAATTATTGTTTCTCCAACAACATTTGCGGCGTATTTGCAGTCTGTATTGTATGGCTTTAAAGCTTTTAAGATTGAGGAGTCTGCAAAAGAGATTCAGAAAAATGTCGTTGAGCTTGAAAAACATTTACGAAGCTACGGTGAGTTCCATGGGAAATTAGGAAAAACGCTAAGTACTGTGGTGAGTCATTACGATAGAACAAACAAAGAATTTAATAAAATAGACAAAGACATGCTTAAGATTACAGGAGAATCCATGGATCTTGATTTAGAGGGAGTAGATAAACCAATGTTGAATGAATAGTATTGCAAAAACTACGATTTTCTGTACAATACCTACCTACAAATACGAAATTATGGCAAACGACGCAACAACAACAGAATCACGACCATTTGCAGTTATTGCAACTGGAGGAAAGCAGTATAAAGTTTCTGCAGGAGACACTATTCGAATCGAAGTAGCAGAAGGATTTGAAGAAGGAAAAAAGATTTCATTCGACGAAGTATTACTTACAGACGATGGTTCTAAAACAGCAGTTGGAGCTCCATTACTTAGTGGAGTAAAGGTTGAAGGAGAAGTGCTTTCTCTAGGACGAGCAAAAAAAGTGCTTGTTGTAAAATACAAGGCAAAAAGCCGGTATCACAAAAAGAACGGACACCGACAACCTTTTGCAGAAGTGAAAATCTCAAAAATCTAATTCTAAGATTTGAATAAATAAAAAAACCGAGTGAACAACTCGGTTTTTTTATTTCCTATTTTCCAGCGCATTCCTAATTGTGTCTGCGTCTGCATATTCTATTTCAGAACCTGTTGAAAGACCCTTCCCAAATTCTGTAACAGTAATAGTAGGGAAATTAGTTTGAATGAATTCATGAATGAATTGTTGAGTGTGTTGTCCATCTGGATTACTACTTAAACCAAGAATAACTTCCGTTACTTCATCACTATTTTTTTGCAACCTATTTTGTAGCTCACTGATGCGAATAAACTTTTCAGGTTGCGCTTCAAGTAATGGGATATATCCACCTAATACAAAATAGTAACCAGTATAGACACCAGCCTTCTCAATCGATTCTAGGTCGTTATCGTGAGCAATAAGAAGTAACTTCTCTGTATTTCTGTTGTGGTCTGAGCAAATCTTACAACTTGTTTGTACTTCTTTATTGTATTGTGCAATAAAGAACCGCTGACAAACATCACACCGCTTTGTGTGTGCTTTCACTTTTGGAATAAGTTCAGCTAACTCATTTGTGTATGCATTATTTTTTCGCAGTAAATAGTACACAAATCGCTTTGCTTGACGTGGACCAACACCAGGAAACGACTTAAATAATTCTGTAAGTTTATCAATATCATTCATAATCGACTAGAATGCATCAAAACCATCTCCTCCACCTCCACCACTATGATGACTGTCAATATCGCGGAAACTTGTCTTTGCGTTATCGAAGTATAATTCTACTGAACCTGTTGGTCCGTTTCGGTGCTTCTCAATAAGAATTTCACAAATATTAGTTTTTTCTGCATCTTCTTTAAATTTACTTTCATTGTGAATAAACATTACAAGATCAGCATCCTGCTCAATAGAACCAGAATCTCGAAGATCACTTAATCGAGGTTTTCCTCCACGTTGTTCAACTCCACGAGATAACTGTGACAAACAAACTACAGGAACATTCACTTCACGAGCCATAGATTTCATTCCTCTCGAAAGCTCTGTAACTTGTTGCACCATGCTATCTGAACCAGAAGTTTTAGACGGGGAAGCAAGCTGTAGGTAGTCAACAATAATTAAACCAATATCTTTTTCACTTTTTAGTCGTCGAGCAACTGATCGCATTGAAAGCAAGTCTTTTCCTGCCTCATCATCAATGTAAATAGGAGCTTTTGCCATTTGTTCAAGGGCAACTCGAATACTGTCGAAATCGTCGTTATTAGTAACTTTACCTGTTCGAAGTTTCCAACCATCAACTTGTGATTGTGCAGCAAGCATACGATCAATAAGTTGTTGTGCACTCATCTCTAAAGAGAAAATAGCAACACCAATGTTTTGGTCGATTGCAACTTTACGAGCAAAATCAAGTGCTAATGATGTTTTACCCATAGAAGGTCGAGCGGCAAGAATTATTAAGTCAGAAGGTTGGAAACCTGAAAGCATGTTATCGAGCCCCTTAAATCCTGTAGAAATACCACGAAGTTGTTCTCCTTCTTCATGCACCTTTTCAATTCGTTTCCACGCTTCTTCCATTTGCCCACTGTCTAAACTAATAATTTTTTGCGCAGATGGAATGTTTGTAACTTCAAAAATAGTTTTCTCTGCATCACCAAGTAATTCATGTAAATCTCTTCGCATGTCGTACGAAAGTGAACGAATATTTTCTGATGCTGAAATAAGCTTACGCATAACTGCATATTTTTGTACTTGCTCTGCATAACTTCGAGCATTTGCAGAAGAGGGAACAAGGCTTGATAGGTTTGCAATGTAAGACTTTCCTCCAATTTTTTCTAACTTACCGTGCTCTTCTAAATAAGTACTTAGTGTTAGCACATCAATAGGTGTTAGTTTTGTCTGAAGTGTTAAGATTGCTTCATAAATTATTTGATGTTGTGGAGAATAAAATGAGTCTGCGCGTAAAATATCGATAACATCATGTAACGCTTCTGCACGAACTAAAATGGCACCTAATACTGCATGCTCAATCTCAATATTGTGCGGAGGAACTGTGCTGGCAATAGTGTATTCAGCTGCACTCTCTCTGTTCTTGTATGCTGTTTTTTTGTAGTCCCGTCCACTCATGCTGTAAGTATATCATGAGTAAAATTTTACTATTTCTCAAGTATTTCTTCAGAATCGGATAATAAGTATATAAGCTGTTTATAACTTACTCGATAATTGAATAGACAATTCCTTTTTCTGTATCGTGAATATCAAACCCTAATTTTCGTGCCTCATCTCTAAGCATGTCTGCTGTTCCAAAATCTTTATTTTTCCGTGCCTCATCTCGCTTTCTTCCAAGTTCAGTAACTTCATCTGGTATGTTAGTCATAGTATTTTTTAGTTGGTTTGCAAATGCTACAAGTGCTTCAATGTTTAGTCCGAGCACTTTATCAAAGTCGTAAATAGTTGCTTGTTTGTCTGCAGCTGAAACCTCATCATCTTTAAGTAGTTCCCATATGATAGCGATTCCTGTTGCAGTATTTAAATCATCGTTAATCGCAGCAATAAATTTTTCTTTGTAGATTTCATGTATTGATCCAGTTGTTGTTGTGTCAAAATTTGCAAGCTGTGTTATAAGTTTCTTAAATGCTTTGTCTGCGGCTGTAACTGCATCCCAAGTAAAATTTACTAATGTTTTATAATCTGCAGTAAGTATCCAGTAACGGTACGCAAGGGGGGAGATGTTTTTTTCTTCCAAGTCTTCAAAATAGATTGTATTACCTAAAGATTTTGAAATTTTCTTTCCATCAATGAGAACATGATTATTGTGCATCCAATAGTTCGCTTGCGGTTTTCCTGTAACAGATTCTGATTGTGCAATTTCATTGTTGTGGTGAGTGGGAATGTGGTCTATTCCTCCAGTGTGAATATCAAATGTATCTCCAAGATATTTTTGTGACATTGCAGAACATTCAATATGCCAACCTGGGAATCCGACTCCCCATGGTGAATCCCACTCTTGCTGCCTTGTTTCTTCTGGTTTTGAAAATTTCCATACTGCAAAGTCTGACTGCTGACGCTTCTCTGTATTTTCAGAAATACGTTGATTTTGACTCTCGTCATTTGTGTGAGTGTTTCCGAGTTTTCCGTAATGTGGAAATGTAGCTGTATCAAAATACACACCATCTGAAATTACATAGACGTGACCTTTCTTTTCTAGTTTTTCAATCATCGCAATTTGCTCTGGAATATGGTCTGTAGCTTTTGTGAATGTTATAGCACTTCGATTAATGTTAAGTGCATCTAAACATGTATAAAAAATTTTAGTATATGTATTTGCAATTTCTTGCGCAGTTGTGCCAGTTTTCTGTGCGCTCGTCTCCATTTTATCATCACCATCATCACCATCATCTGTTAAGTGTCCAACATCTGTAATATTGATGACCTGATTTACTTTGAAATTATTATATGTAAGTGCACGAGCGATAGTATCTGCAAAAATATATGAACACATATTTCCAATATGTGGTTTGCTATATACTGTTGGTCCACAGTTATACATTGAAACAGTATCAGTGGTTATAGATTTAAATACCTCTTTTTGTTTCGTGAGCGTGTTGTAAAAATATATAGTACTCATATTACAGCCATTTTTTAGATCTAAAATAGATGAACATCGCAACAGTAAGACCAACCATAAGTAATACAATCGTGAGAAAATCATTCTCTTGGCCAATAAATGGCATGTGCACTGCATTCATTCCAAAAACAGACGCAACTAGTGAGAGTGGTAAAATTACGAATGCCATAACAGTAAGAGTTTTCATAACTTCATTTTGTTTTGTTGAAACAAGGGAGTCGTTTGTGTCGCGTAAATCACGTAAATATTCTTTTGCATTATCAACATCACGTAACACTCGACGATATTCTCCAACTATACTTCGTAGGTAGTATGAAAAATTATCATCAAATATTCGTTTACCTGCAATTTCAAATGATGTAAGTACTGTGTGATGTGAAGAAAGTGCCTCTTGAAACGTTAATAAAATTCTATTTATTCGAGATATTTCTTCAACCATTTGCCGTTCTTGTCCTAAGAAAATATTTCGTTCAGTTTCGCTCATGTAATCGCGGATAGCTTCAACACGGTTAAGCATGTGTTTATAAAATAATTGGATTAGATAGAAAAAAGTGAAACCTGCATGTTCACCTAGTCGACTTTTTTGCAGCACTTTGTTTACTTCAAACACTTTTTCAAATTCTTGTATTTCATCGAGTGGTGAGTAACTAATTGTAATTATTGTTTTCTCTTTGATAATAAAATCAACTTCTTGTAAGTTTTTTACATGGGCCTCATCAACATTTGGTGAAGTCGCAGAAGGGAAGTGTAGTACCAGATAGAGATAATCATCATGAACATCAACTTTTGGTCGTAATGTTGGAGAAATAATTTCGTCTGCAAGTTGCATGTCGATATCATTTTCTTCAATAATTTCTCGAGCTTCTTGTTGTGTTGGATTTTCTAAATTAATCCATGTTACGTCACCGATCGTGTGAATAGTTTTCATAATTAGGAATAGTATAACACTTTTTTATTACGTGAAAATGTTTAAAAAAGGCAATAAATTGACTGTTATCTTCATATTTGCGATACTGTAGTGAACGGAAATTTCTTTTTCTTTTATGATTAAAACACTTATAAACATTGTTAAGGGTATAGGATTTGCATCGCTTTCATTGGCGCTTGTTATTGGTATTTTTGTTGGAGGTTTTGTTGTTGGTTCAAAAACTACAACACCCCTATTTCAAACAACTGAGGAAGCTAATGCACTAACTGCTGCAGACTTAAAGCCTTTCTGGAAAACATGGGCAGCAATTGATGAAAAGTTTGTTGCGGCAACAACATCAAAACAGGTTTCAGATACAGATCGAGTCTATGGTGCTATTGAAGGAATGGTAGATTCTCTTGGAGATCCATATACAACTTTTTTACCGCCGCAAGATAACGAATCTTTCCAAGAAAGTATTCGAGGAAACTTTGAGGGTGTTGGGATGGAAGTTGGAAAAAAAGATGGTGTTTTGGTTGTAATTTCACCACTTAAAGATACACCTGCAGAAAAATCTGGCATTAAAGCCGGAGACATTATTGCTAGAATTGAACAAACATCAACCATGGACTTATCTGTTGATGAGGCAATCGACTTAATACGAGGAGAGAAGGGGACAACCGTTAATCTTACGTTGCTACGAGATGGAGAAGATGCTCCGATTATTGTTGATGTTGTTCGTGACACCATCACAATTCCAATCATTGAGTTTGAAGAAAGATCTGATGGAATATTTGTAATTTCACTTTACAGTTTTACAGCAAATGTAGAGGCTGAGTTCAGAAAAGCTATACGCGCATTTATTGAGTCCGACAGTAATAAGTTGGTACTAGATGTTCGTGGTAATCCAGGTGGGTTTCTAGATGCTGCAGTTGATATTGCTAGTTGGTTCTTACCTAAAAATGCAGTTATTGTTCGAGAAGATTTTGGAAGCAATAGAGAAGAAAAGGTATTTAAAACAAACAATGCTAATGCTGGAATATTTAATAACAACTTAAAGATGGTGATATTGGTTGATGAAGGGTCTGCTAGCGCATCAGAAATCGTCGCTGGAGCACTTAGAGAGCAGGGTGTAGCAACTCTAGTAGGAAGAACGACTTTTGGTAAGGGTTCTGTACAAGAGCTAGTAAAAATAACAAATGATACTGCTTTAAAAGTGACAATCGCTCGATGGTTAACACCTAATGGAGTTTCAATTTCTGAAGGTGGATTAACTCCAGATGTTGATGTCATTATCACAAAAGAAGATTCCGAAGCGGGTATTGATACTCAGCTCGAAAAAGCAATTGAGATATTAAATAATTAATCGATAATATACAAAAATGAAAGTATTCTTACTAAGAGATGTTGCAAAGGTTGGGCAAAAGGGAACTGTAGTTGAGGTGCAACAAGGGTATGCACATAACTTTTTGATGAAAAATGGACTTGCACGACAGGCAACAAAAAAAGATGAAATATTACTATCTAAAAGAAGCGCCCAGCAAGAAGAGGCTAAGCTTGAAGCTGAAAAGAAAAGTCATGATATGGTGCGCACAATTGATGGAAAAAAAGTTACTATTGAAGCAAAATCTAATGAGAAGGGGGTGTTGTTTGCAAAGCTACATGGTAATGAAATACTGGAGGCAATCAATAAACAACTTACTGTTTCTGTAAAAGAAGAATGGTTACAAATGGAAAAAGAACTAATTGAGCAAGTAGGAGAGCACGAAGTGAAAGTTGTTTTCGATGGATCTAAAGCGAAAGTAGTCTTGGAGGTTGTATAAAAGCAACGGCAGTAATAATTTGCTTAAATAAAAAACTCCTACTAAAAAGTGGGAGTTTTTTTATTTAAATAGAGTTTGTTTTATGCCGCAATAATATTAGCAACTTTGAGTCGCTTTGTTTTGCCATTGAAATTCTTTTTTCGTGCTTCTGTAAATTTAACAACACCTTCTGCAAGAGCAAAAAGAGTATGGTCATGTCCAACTTTTACATTTTTTCCTGCCATGATTTTTGTTCCTCTTTGACGAACAATAATAGAACCAATCTTGGCTTTTTGTCCATCATATAGTTTCGTTCCGAGAAATTTTGGATTTGAATCTCTGAGGTTCTTGGTTGATCCACCGGCTTTGACGTGTGACATATTGAATAATTATTTATAAAAATTTTAACTCTTTGCTCTATAAAGTATGTATGAGGATACCTAATTTATTAAACAATTGCAAGGCAAGAATAACAGGTATTGTTAATTATTTCAATACTGCGTTACTTAAATATGTGGTCGTAATGTTATTTTTCATCACATTTCTCCTTGCAACTTACAATAATCAGTATGAGGCAATTCGTGAAGTAGGATTTATTTTAATTAAAAAAGAGAATGTTGAGCATAATGTCATAAAAAAAGAGAGTGATCAGATAAGTAGTAATGATGATTCAGAAACTAAAAAGTATATTGTCGCGTCTAAGAATGGTAAAAAATACTATTATATATGGTGCGCTGCATCAAATATAAAAGAAGAGAATAAGGTATATTTTGACACTGAACTTGAAGCAGAAAATGCAGGGTTAAGTATCTCAACACGCTGTTAAATGATATTAATTACACAATAAATTCTTGTTGCTGTAAATAGAAAAACATGCTAGACTTTTGCTTGTTCAGCAATTCGCTGAGCTATTTTGTTATAGGATATTCTCAAAAGGAATTACCCCTAGGCCTACGTTCGAGTACACGGTTGCATACGTAGATTAACATTAATAAATAGGCGTATTATACATATCGCTTTAGGAATAGCGACACTGATTGCTCAGGCAACAGTGATCGCAGACGTTGCGAACTTCCCACAAACAGGTTCGCAAACTGAAATTAGCATTCCCACTGAATCAATTGAAACTTCTGAACTTGCGCAAGCAGGGGAGGAATCTAAAACAACGAATCTTACAACTGAAGAAACTGTAAAAGCTTACTTTAATGACATTCCAGTAATGGCAGACGTAGCGTTTTGTGAATCGACATTTCGACACAACGATGCAAACGGAAATCTATTACGAGGTGTTGTTAATGGAAGTGATATTGGTGTTATGCAAATTAACACGTACTATCACGGTTCAACTGCTATAGAACTTGGTCTTGACTTAACAACGGTAGAAGGGAACATGGAATATGCTCGTTACTTGTATGAAACACAAGGAACAGCTCCATGGATTCATTCAAAGCCTTGTTGGGGAAATAGCCAGCATATAGCATTTCGTTAATAAAAAAACCGCAACTATCATGCGGTTTTTTTATTTACACACACTTGCAATTACACAATAAATATCTTACTCTTTCAATAGAAACGCAAACATGACGTAATCCTAAACTAATTATAGTTATGTACACAAGAAAACGAATAAGAAATCAGCAACGATATGATGAGTCTCAAAAAGTTAAACCTTGTACTCCTAAGGGAAGAAGAGGAACGAGACCAATTGTTGTTATTTTACCAAGCTAGGCTAACCAAAGGTGCCTAGATTTTCTTTGTGTATATAGTGTCGCACAATATATCTTTTGCGACACTATATACAATTACCAAACTTACATTAAGCCAATATTTAGATTTCTTCTATATACTCTTGATATTGTGCATCACGTGCAGCTGAATCATTTTTAAATTGCTCGGCTTTGTCTTTGGCAGCAACGAATTTATCAGTATATGGTTTAATAAATTCATTATATAAAACTTTTGGTGTATGTCCGTAAAAACTCAAAATACCTAAAATAGCAGCCAATACAAGTAATGTTTTTAAAATGAATCCACCTGTTGAAATGTTTGTGCCGGTACTCTGGTACCTGTTTTTATGCTTCATACGCTTACAATTGAGTTATGAGCTCCTAATTAGTTGCTTACTGTGTTGATAATAGATTCTAATATTCCCAGTGTAAATGTAATAATCGCAAGTAGTGATTCCCAAATTACTGTAAGAATTGGAACAATTACATCCGTCCAAAGTGTTAATGGATTAATACCAAAGATACTAAGTAAAACTGCGATTATTATTATGAAAATAATAAACCGAATAAAACCACGACTATTATTGTGCGACACTATGTGATATTGCATTTTTTTCATGTGTTATAAGTATAACGTAAAAATGAATGGTAACTCAATTTACTTTTAAAATTATAAACTTGGTAGATATTCCATTGGATCAAGATATGCTTCAAGTGGAGCAACCGGGGTTGATGCTCCTGTTGCTGCACACCCACTCCCCTTTTTAAATTCATTAAATTTAACAACTTCTACTCCTTGCGTTGCATAAAGTGTTAAGTGAAGATGTGGACCTGTTGAGTAACCAGTATTTCCTGAGAGTGAAATAACATCACCTTTACTAACTTGATCACCTGGAGATACAAGAATGCTTGAGTTGTGGGCATATAGCGATGACAGTCCATTTGTGTGTTTGATGAGTACCCACTTACCCCACGATACGCATCCAGGATACGCATCCGTGTTACCTGTTGCAGTAACAACACCATCAAAAACTGAGAGAACATGCTCACCTACAGGTACACCAAAATCAGTTCCGTTGTGAACACCTCGACCATAAATATGAGGATTATTTTTTGCAAATTGTGTTCCTCCAAATTGCTGTGTTATACGCACGTTCTTTACTGGCCATCCCAATATTCCGTTTTGAGCATTGGGAAATGATGCCGGATCGATAAGTGTTTGTAATTGAGATTCAAAATCAAACAGTGCAGCTTCGAATTCTTCTCGCTCACGAATCTTATCGTTAAGAATGCTCTGATACGTTTGTTCTTTGGTTTTAGCTAAGGTATATAACACATCTTGGGTTTCTTTTGTTTGTGCAACAACGTCTCTTTCACCATCCAAAATTCGTTTGCTTGATTCCAATGTTGCAATCTCCTCCTCTTCTTCTACTTGCTTTTCTTCAAGTGTCATCTGTAGACCTTGCAAATCTCGAACAATTGTTTGTACGGTGTTTTGAAATGTTCGTAAAATATCTAATTGGCTCCAAAACTGAGACATATTATCGTACCCAAGCACAGTTTCGATCAGTGAAGATTCTTCAAGACGGTTTAATGTTCGTATTGTTTCTGCAAGTGTTTTAGTGTTTGTATTAATACGTTTTTGTTTATCAGAAATTTCTAATCCAATTTTTTCAATTGTAAGTTCACTTTTTTGGATTTCTGCTTGTGTTTGTTGGATACCAGTTTCAATTTTTCGCTTAGAACGTTCAATTTCTGCAATCTTGGTTTCTATTGTTTGTGCCTCAGCGGCAGATTGAAAAACACGCTGTCGTTGCTCTTCAATTTGCTTATCTAGTTCAGCGATTTTATCTCGCTGTTCATCAATTTTTTCTTCCAATACTTCTATTGATTCTTCAGCCAATACTGACTCTGGATTAATCGTAGTAGTAAAAAAACCAGTGGTAATTATTACTGCTATAAAAAAAAGTATTCTTTTATAATTATTTTTCTGACTCATGTTCTTTCAAAAAAACCAAAGCGTTTGAGATTCTGGAAAGCGACTCTTCTTTTCCTAATATATAAAGTAGTGTGAAAGGGTCTGGTGACTTTTCCTTCCCACATAACGAATAACGAAGTGGCCAAAGTACATTCCCCTTCCCGTTATTGTCCGCGTAATCCCAAATAATAGATTTAATTGTATCTACGGAATCAAATATTCCATCTTCTGAAGTAGAAATCTTTTCTTGTACTTGAGCTAAATGAATAGCTGCTTCATGATTATTTTCAGCTTTTTTCCAGTGAATTTTCTCAAAATCATATGCGGGTTTTTCATAATAATATGTAAATTCACCTGCTTCATACATTTTTGCAACATCATTAAAAGTAACAATTCGTTCTGATATCACTGGTTCAATCTTTGCAATACGTTCTGGTGAAATTGGTATTTCTAATGTGGTGAACTCATTTGTTAATCTTTCAATCCGTTCTTCAGCAGATAACTGTTGGATGTAGTACTGATTGAACCAATCTAACTTTTCTTGAGTGAAAACCGCTCCGCCTTTTTGAGCTTTTTCTAAATCATATATTGCGCACAATTCAGCCAAGGTAAAACGCTCTTCATCTGTTCCTGGGTTCCAACCCAATAATGCCAGGTAGTTAATCATTGCCTCAGGTAAATATCCTGAATCTTTGTACTCTAAAACAGATTTTGCACCGTGACGTTTTGAAAGCTTCGATTTATCTGGACCAAGTAGTAGTGGTAAATGTGCGTAGAGTGGTCGCTTTGCTCCAATTGCTTCTTGGATCAAGATTTGTCGAGGAGTATTTGAGATATGGTCTTCTCCACGTATTACATGCGTTACTCGCATTTCAAAGTCATCAACAACAACAGTTAAGTGATACAGCGGCTCTTCTGTAGATTTCGCAATAACAAAATCCCCTAATTCAGTTGTATCGAAAGTAATTTCCCCACGAATTTCATCTTCAAATGTAACTATTTTATTTGGATTTTTGAAACGAATAACTTCGCTTCTACTTCCCTCTTTCTTTACTTCCTCTTTTGAAATAAATGCAGTTCCATCTGCAATCATTTTTTCTAGATGAAGCTTATAAATAGCTGTTCGTTCAGATTGTCGATATAACGTTTCGTTATCCCAAATTATTCCAAGCCAACGTAATCCTGCAACAATATTATCTTCAAAAGCCTTGGTGCTACGTGATTTATCAGTATCTTCTATTCGTAATAGAAATTTTCCATTATTCTTTTTTGCGAACAGATAGTTTGCAAGTGCTGCGCGTGCTGTTCCTACATGTAACGTTCCTGTTGGTGATGGTGCAATTCGAACAACGACATCACTCTTAGGTTGTGTAGTTGATGGGGTAACTTGTGAAAAAAGCTTTTTGATTGTTTGTAGTAGGTTTTCCATTACGATTCGTGTTTAATAATTTCTTCTAATAATACTTCTGCAATATCTTCTGCTGCATTACTTTTTTTAAATTCTTTTGTTCCCAGTATAAGTTCTTGTTGCACCTGACTACTTTCTAGAATTCTGCGCACCTCTTGAAGTAATACCGTTTGTTCCAAATTATTTTCTTCAATAACCACCCCTGCACCTGTTCTTGCATACGCATATGCATTCTTTCGCTGATGATTACCATTAGACTCTGTAATTGGTATAACAATTGCTGGAATTTCCCAGTTGGCAATTTCAAATAGTGCAGAACCAGCCCTAGTAATTACCAAGTCGGCAACTCCTGCAGACATTCGCATTGCAATGTCGTTCATATATGGAAATATTTTATATCGCGCCTGCATTCGTTCATCGTCTTGTGTAATAAAGTTTGCTGTTTTTTTAGCTTGTTCAAAGTTTGCAGCACCAACTTGGTGAATTATTTGATACTTTTTTAGTAATTCTGGCAGTGCATCTAAAACGATATTATTAATTTTTTGTGCTCCTTGCGACCCTCCTAGAATAAAAATTGTTTGTGTTGCTGAATCTAAGTCTAAAAACTCATGCCCACCTTCTGCAACTTTTAGAGAGATTTCGTCTCTAATTGGATTTCCAGTCCATGCAACTTTTTCCCGTGGAAAATATTTTGCAGCGTCTGGATATGAAATTGCAATACGTTTCGCAAATTTTCCACTCCACTCGTTCACTTTCCCTGGTGCACTATCTGATTCGTGAATAACTACTGGAATACGTAAAATTCTTGCAGCAAATACTACAGGAAACGCTCCATACCCTCCTTTACTAAAGACAACGTCTGGATAAATCATAAACATTGTCCATAGGGCTTTTATAAGTCCAGTACCAGTTTTAAATAAATCAAAAAAGTTTAAAAAACCTGTCCCACTGTTTCTTCTAATTTTTCCAGCTTGAATTTTCTTGAACTCTATTCCGTTGTTATATAGCGCACCTTTGTTGTACTCAGTGGGTGCTAAAAAATAAAGCTGCGGTGCTAGAAGCCGTTGTTCTTTAATTTCGTCTCGGAGTGCTTGGGCAACAGCAATAATAGGATAAAAATGTCCGCCTGTTCCTCCTCCTGTAAATACAATTTTCATATAGGTCTAAAGTCTGTAATGTGCTTAGTATACCACGCTATTCCTACTTCTTATCAATTTTTTGATATCGAGAAATATTAAACATAATTCCTGTTGCAAGTAAGGTAAAAAATAATGCAGTACCTCCATGACTAATAAACAAAAGAGGAAGCCCTGATAGTGGTATAACACCAAGCATGGCTGCTATATTCATATAACTCTGAATTACTATCATGGTAATAAGTCCAATCATCACAAGACCACCGAATGGATTGGTTACCCTAGATGCAATAAGTAAGCCTCTCCACACAAGTGCTAGAAATAGCCCAATAATAAACACCCCTCCTATTAGTCCGAATTCCTCAGCGGCAACCGCGAAGATTGAATCACTTGTTGGTTCGGGTAGAAAACTAAACTTTTGCACACTTTGCCCAAACCCTCTTCCTGTGACTCCTCCTGATCCAATTGCAATAAGTGATTGCTGAATTTGATATCCAGAATCTAGCGGATCTGCTGCAGGATTCATAAATGTCATTATTCGATCTTTTACATATGGACGAGCGATAACAAGTCCTGAGAGTCCAATTATTCCAACTAAAACTATAATTCCTAAGTGTTTCCATTTCGCTCCGGCAGCAACGTACATTGCTGTTCCTGCAGCAATCATAACGAGTAATGTGTCGGTATCTGGCTGAATAAGCATCACAAATGCAGTTATTGCACAAATAATTCCGAATGGAATAAGCCCATCTTTTATTTCTTTAACCTTATTTTTCTTGTTTGAAAACCATGTTGCAGTAAATAGTATAAATGCAATTTTTAGATACTCTGACGGCTGAAAAGAAAATAACCCTATATTAAGCCACCTCGTTGCACCTCCAGATTTAAATCCTAACCCAGGAATAAATACTGCAAGCGTTAAAATTACTGCACTTATAAAAATCCAGAGTGCGTATTTACGTAAATGTAAAAAGTGAACATGAGAAAATATAAAACAAGCAACTCCCCCCATTCCTAATCCAAGAATAATTTGTTTTATAATTATAGAAGTGTGCATTGAGCCGTCTTTTGCAGCGAGCCCGAGTGATGCAGAAACAAAGATAGTAAAACCAAAGATAACTAAAATTATTATATTCCAAAAAAGTATAGTATCAATTTTTGGTAGTTTCTTTCGTGCCATATTGGCGCTATTATAGCGCACATATACTATGATAAAAAATATCTCTAAACTACCTCTTAAAAAAACAGTTTCAATTATTGTCGGGCTGTTGGTTACATTTGGAATACTACAACAAGGTGATTTTCTTACAAAAATACTACTAGAAGGTGAACAATATATTCCTGAAGATGTTGTTGTTGGAGATGTTATTACTAAAAATAATAAAGAACCTACACCCACTGAATCTATCGATTCTAAATTTAATGGCCCATATGAAGTTGTTAAAATCGCAGATGGTGACACCTTAACTGTGGTAATTAATGGTGAAGAAGAGCGAGTTCGCTTATTAGGAATAGATACTCCTGAAACTGCAAAGTATGGAAATTCAGATGAATGTTATGCACAAGAAGCATTTACAAAGCTCACTTCCCTCTTACCTGTTAACTCATCGGTGTATTTAGAATACGATGAAGAGTCGCAAGGTTTACGAGATACAAACGACAGACTATTGGCCTATGTCTACAAAATTAGCCCAGAATCTAGTCTTAATATTAATGAATATTTGGTGCGGGAAGGTTTCGCGTACGAATTCACCTACAATAAACCCTACGAATATCAAGCTGTATTTATTGAGGCTGAAGAAGAAGCTGAGAATGCACAACGAGGTTTATGGGGTGTGTGTAAATAAAATTACGATAGATAACTATCAAACTTAATAGCATGGCAGGTATATCCCCCAGGGTTGTGTTGCAAATAATCTTGATGGTTTGGTTCTGCTGGCCAGAATTTCTTGAAAGGTTCAAGTGTAGTTACAACTTTACTTGGCCACCTACCAGAGGCATCTACCAATGGAATAAGTTCTTCTGCATTTTTCTTCTCTATGTCATTTTGATAAAAAATAGTAGATCGGTAGCTACTCCCAATATCGTTTCCCTGTTTATTTAATGTGGTTGGGTTGTGAATTCTAAAAAAGAAATCAACAAGTTCTTTATGTGAAATTTGGTCGGGTAAATAAGACACCTCCAACGCCTCAGCGTGACCAGGGTGGTTTTTATATGTTGGGTTTTCATTCATACCTCCTGAATAGCCAACTTCTGTATCTAATACACCTGGAAGTTTTCGAAATAATTCTTCCATTCCCCAAAAACATCCTCCTGCAAAATAAGCTTTAGTAGTCATACTTAGTATTGTATCACAGCAACTTATTGACAATTCTTATAAAAGTTGTAATTTGAAAATATATGTACCCTAAATTTGAATATTTTACGGAGGAGGATGTCGATTTGTATTACGAGATGTGTGCAACTTTTCATAAGCTGCACCTCATTAAAACTAACAGAAAGAAACTCTTCAGTGTGAACTGTCACTCAATTTGTAGAGCACTTGTAATGTTTTACGGCACCGACACTCTCACGTTATGTGATGGATATATTTCCGAAGTGGTCGTGCACCCAAGATCAAAAGAGAAAGTGCATGGCATGGGAATTCATTCTTGGCTAAAAACTAATGCTGGTTCAATTCTTGATCCATACCCGGTTGGGATGTATTCAGTTTGCCCGGTGTTCGTTGCTAATGCTGGTGATGAGTCTGAGATAATCAAAGCCAGATACGTTGAAGACCCTTCCCAACTTGATGACCCTGAGTTCTTTGATGTAGACAGTGTTTCTGAACAGGCATACTATCAGGTTGCGCGTCTTGAAGAAGTTACTGGCAAAACTCGAGCTTCCTCAACATGGATTTCTTAATCCGCTTTTTCTTTCTAGTTTATTGACAATTCCTTAAAAAGGAGTAATTTGAAATAAATGTTCGTATCAAAAATAACTCAAGACAATGTCACTGAAAGTGACCGTAATTTAATCATTGAAATGTTTGATTTTCTTATGGAAACTTATGAACACCTCACCAAAACCCAAAAGGAAAGAAGTTCTTCTAGAGTCTCTTACAATTGTCACTCAATTTGCAGGGCGCTCAATATGTTTTATGGAGACGACGTGTTCTCACTACACGATGGCTCTTACCGAGGAATGACTCAGACTGTTAATGATGGAAAAGACGCATTGCAGTGGGAAGCTTGTCTGCATTCATGGCTAAAAACTGGCAGTGGCTCAATTCTTGATCCATATCCTGTTGGGATTTTGAATCCATACCCTATTTTGTATGTTAATGGAGGACAAGATGCTGCTGTAGTTAATTCACACTTTTATGAAGAACCGATTTATCATTACGAGAACTTCGATAAAAGATCTATTGCGAGTTCTGCCTACTGGTTGCTTTATGGTTTTCAAGAAGTGAGTGGCAAAAAAGCGCAGCAGTGTAGTTGGCGGGTTGCATCACCTAATTGATGCATTTTTCTTTACTAACCTTCTACAAATTATATTCAGTCTTCAACTCTTTTCGTAATGCTTTGTAATTAGGTAACACATCCTCCACTAGTTTCCAAAAGTTTGCCGAGTGATTCATTTGTTGTAAATGGCAAAGCTCATGCACCACAACATAGTCACGTAATGCTTCAGGAAGAAACAGTAATTTATAATTAAAATTTAAGTTTTTATTTGAAGAGCAACTTCCCCATCGTGTCGATTGATCTCTAATTGCGATTCGTTTATACGAATAATTAAGTTCCTCATTAAAAAACTCTACTCGCTCCGTAATTATTCTTCTAGCTTCTTCTTTATGTTTCTGGTAATCCTCAGTTGTAAGTTTCGCAAAAGAATTTTTAGCAGGTTTTTGTGAAGCAGTGTGAAGCTGCTTTGCAATCCAAGATTCTTTGCTTTGCACGAAACGTTCAGCTGTTCGCATACTCATTCGTTTGGGAATAGTAATAATTACCTCTTGTGATGGTTTTATTGTGATGCGTAAACGCTTTGCTCTGGCAGAGGTTTTATACGTGTAATCGGTATACATTAGGAGCTATTGTAGCAAAAGAAAAAGTACGAACTTACGCAGCTGCCTGGAGGCGTGCTGCAATAGATTCGTTTGAGAAATACTCTTCACCTGAAACTTCCCTGAAGTCCGTAGCAAAAGCATCTGGAATGATTACTTCTGTGTCTGGAGTTGCCGTTGAGGTTTCAAGCAAGAAACTACCTAGTGGCAATGCTCGTTTATCGGCAAACTCATCTAGAATGAATCGAGTATGGTTTCCTGGAAACAAATATTCGTACGGTATTTCTCAACTTCAGCAGTGTCACTAAAGAGAGACAAAGAATCAAACTCAGAGAGGCTGATAATGTCATGTGTGTACACCATCGTTCCTGTAACAGTTCGCTTCCATGCTTTAGTGCAGACAGTTTTTCCATCAAGTGTTCGTTGTCGAATCCTCATGGTTTGTCCATCTTTTTGCTTCAAATATCGTTGACGTACATGCGTTACTGGATGCTCAGGGAGTGCTAAAATATCACATTTCACCAGAAACTTTCTGTCACATCCTACTGGATACGGAAGCTCGATGTGTTTACACACAGCCGCAAAAACTCTTGCAAGCTTTGCGTCGAAACCTGTCGAGTTGTCGATAGTTTCAAGTCGAGGGTGTCCGTTCCATGCATTCAGTGTTTTAGTATCAAGTGCTTGAGCTTCCTCAAGTGTTTCTGTCCGCGCTTCGTTGTTTGCGGTTGTGTAGAAGTCTTCAGCACCAATTGCTGCTGAAACCATATGCACAACTGCACGATAACGACCAAAAATATCGCCTGTTTTTATGTCGTGTCGGCCAAGCTGTTGCGCAAAGTCGGACTTGTCGATGTATGCCAAACTGTCGGCGATACCCCTGTCGTAAATAATCACAACAGGCATAAACTCAGCAATTTCCCATGCCCCCTCGAGCATCATCTTCTCGTTGAATACTCCTGTACCGATGATGAGTTGTTGTAGCAATTCAGGAGTCATGTGTTTGTAAAATGGATGGAATCCACTTGTAATGCACTGCGTAGCCGCTTCCGGCACAGTAATTACGAAGTATCCCAAGTCTTCGAGCTTTGCACGTAAATACGTTAAAGCGCTGGACTTTCCACTACACGGCCCACCTGTTAGGGCTATGGTGTATACCTTATTTCTCTTCATTAGTTTAAGTTGGTTGAATGTTCGAGTTGTTGGGTTTTAGATTGCTATAAGATGGGGTGGATGTCAATTACTTACCTTGTTCTAATGTAACGAGACCAATGAATGGTATTAAACACCTTAGTGTTTAAGTTTGTTACATCAGAACAAGAAAAATAATTTATTTTAAAATACTATTTTAGTTTAGAAAAGTCAATCTATTTATTTTCTTTAAATAAGTAGTCATTAAGCTGAACAAGTATGGTGCGACCGTCTGCTCTTTTTCTTAAAAATGGCGTTTTTACACCGCTATGTTGTTCATATTCATATATTAGATTAGGGCTTTTTTTAATATTTATTTTCAATATTGTGATACTTTTCTCAGCCTGTTTAATCTCCATTTCTTCAATACTCCATAAATCATTAAACTTTTCAGAAGTAAGTCCTGTAATAGTTAGAATTATGTCTTGTATATCTCTTTTGACATGATCAAGATCTTTCTTTTTCAAATTAAGTTCGTAATTTATGTCAAAAAAATAATAACCTTTTTTTTCAATCATATTCTCTAAAATATTTTTTCTAACAACACTGGTTGGATTTTCAACTACTCCAATTAAGATGGTTCCCCCATCAGTATTAAGCATACCTAAAATTGGTTTAACAATGTTTTTTATTATTTTTTTTGAGAGGTCTTTCTCTTTTCTTTCATTAATGAAAAGTTCCTGAGTTGAAGTATAAATGGTCGATTTCCACTCAACAGTAGTATTTTCTTGGATTAAATAATTTTTAAGCTGATCCCAGTCATCATTAATATAATTTTTATTAATAATCTTGTTGGCTTCATCGAGCCAATTATAGAATTCATTTCGGAATAAGCTGTTTTTCCAAGAGTCACTATTTGATTTTGCAATTGACTCCATCACAGATAAAAATCTGATTGATATTATAAACAACTTATTCGTCCATTCACCTTGTTGAGTTTTATTATTAAAAACAGAAAAATTACTTTGAAAATAATTTACTATATCCTCTTTTATTTCTGAAGATGAACTTATATAGTGTTGCACACCGTTATCGAAGTCAGTTGCTTTAGTAAACCTCAGTGGTAGTGATATTTTTTCAAAAATAAACAATGTGTCGGTATTCACTCTGTTTGTAGTAGAATCTTCAATTTTTACAAAATTTTCTTCATCTTCATTAGTGTCAATAAAATCACTTTTATAATTTCTATAGTTAATTAAATAATAATCAACCTTACTAATAAAATCGTTGTGTCCTAAAAAAATATTATAGTTGTCTGAAGTTTTGGAAAGATTGATGATTTTTTTTAATCCTTTCGAGAGTGTTTCATTTTGAGAACATGAAACGACCATGTAACCAATAACAGATCGAGATTTTTTTAAATTATTGAAAAAGGCTTGATCGTCAAATTGTTTTTCAAATTTTGGATATTTTTTAGTAAAGTTATATGTTTTATCAAAATTAACTTTATTTAATAGATTGAAAATTTGCAATCTTGAAGATTCGTTACCTTCAAAATCCATAATTTTCCTAATTATTAAATTTATTTTATTTGATATATAAGAAATATTATTGCAATGAAGATATTTAATAAAAATTGGTATTGTAAAAACTGAACATTCAAGCATAAGTTTGATTAACTTTTTATCTTCAATAGTTTCTTTACTTTTTCTTGTGTGTGCAGTTTTTTCGCAAAGTAAAACCTTAACAACAGTATTACAGAATAGGTCACCACTGAGGGTTTCCCAAAACAACCTGTCGTAAAAAGTGAACCCGTCTGAATCTCTTTGTGCAAGTTTTTTTATTTCAAGATCACTTAACTCCATTAGTTTAAAATTAAGTGAGCAGATATAGTCAAAATAATCCTCTTTGTTTGTGAGTTGTTTTATACAATCAATTATTTTATTTTGTTCTTCTCTTTTCATAATTTACTTTTTACCCCACAAACGCCAACAACAACCCCACCCCAGCCAACACAACCGACAAAATCCAATACCGCATCACAACCTTATACTGCGACCATCCCATCGCCTCAAAATGATGATGAATCGGTGCTGCTAAGAAAATTTTCTTTCCTCCTGTCGCTTTTTTGTAGATCATTTGAATTGCACTTGAAGCCGCAGTTCCAATTACTAGTAACGCAACAATCGGTAAAATAGCCACGCCGTATCCTCCTACTAAATCCCCTGTCATAAACGCTAATATAGAAATGGTAATAGTAAGTGCCATTGAACCAGTTTCCGACATATAGAACCGTGCAGGTGGAATATTAAACCAAAGAAAAGCTAGAAGCGCTCCAATGATAAGTCCGCAAAATGCCGCCAAATCGAATTGCCCTAGTGAGAATGCATAAATTCCATATGCGGCGAAGATAGAGGCAAATACGCCTCCTGAGAGCCCATCTAGCCCATCAATTACTCCTCCTGCATACACTATGATCATGATAATCATATAAAGCGGAATAAGTAGCCATCCAATTTCTAATGAACCATAGAAAGGAATTCCTAAACTCGTTACTCCAAGCTTCACAAAAAACCATGAACCTACAAATAATCCAATAAGTGAAACAATACATAAACGAGTTTTTGCAGACAATCCTCCTGTTAACCCTTGCTTACTTTTTCGTATTTCTAAAATGTCATCAACGAGCCCAACGACTGCTCCAACAATAAGCGACCAAAATGGAATCCACGTTTGGTTACGCGAAACAAACTCTAGTTGTTGTAGCAACTCTAAGTTAGAGAACCTGGCCATTAACCAAATAATCGTTCCAACGATAAACACTGAAAGCCAAATTACTACTCCTCCCATTCGTGGAGTACCGACATCTCGCTTTTCATATAATTTATTGTAAATAGGTGTGTCGTTTCCTGCAGTATCTTTTTTAACTCCCTTCGACTTCCACATTTTGTGTTTATACAAATAACCTGCTACGTGTGGCGTAATCATTATTCCAACAAGAAAAGAAAGAATGGTTGGAACGATTATTTTAATTAATTCAACTGTCATGATTTATTTAGAATACCATTTTTAGGTAAAGTGAAAAAGAAAAACTAGTTACCACAAATTGGCAACAAATAACTAAAGAGCGGGAAATAAAAGTTCTGTTTAGTCTTGCGTATTCACGCAGGTTCGCTGGATAAACCAACTACTCAGGAGCATCCTAGGTTATCAATCTTTTACAGCTTGAAACGTGCACATTTCAAGAAACAAGTGAGCCTATCTCACTTGATGATTTTCAGTACCACGATGGAGTCCTACAACCCCCAATTGCAATGTTGGGTTTGGACTGGTCTTTTCACAAGAATTACCAAGTTACTTAGAATCGAATTTCTTTATTCAGAACCTTTAGTTTCAAAAATAATAGTATCAGTTGCTGAGTGTTATTTCAACGCTATAAAAGAAAATATACTACGTTGTTGCTGACCTTGGTTGCCGTAGTATTTCAGTTAGGTTTGCAAGAAATTCTTGCCGTTTCTCTTGCGTGGTTATTTTTACAGATTTAGGTAACCCAATTAAAGTGAAGGTTTGGTTACCATACTCATACCCTTCTATCACTTTAATATCTGGAAAAATTGTTTCTGCAGCCGTAAGAATTACAGCTTTTGAAACCTTTAGTCCAGTTTTGTTTGGTTTCAAAACAAGCTTGTACCCTCGTTTTGTTTCATCTGCAATTTTATAACCGGCATGCGAATTAAGCGCTAATGGTGTTGTACTCATACTTTTAATCGCACTTTATGCTATTTCCTACTGAGTGTCAAAGCTAGCCATCTTCGCTAAATATGCAAGTGTTGCATCGCTTAATGTTTTTACATCAGTAAACCTCCCTTCTTTGGTGGAACCAAGTACAACAATAATAATTGGATTATTTAAACCAGGGTCAATAATAACTGCCAAGTTCCCTCCTGCCTGAATTGTATACCCAGTTTTTGAAGCTAGCGCATTAGGAAGTGTTGTTACTATTTCATTGGTATTTGTAATATTGTGCACATATCCTCCTTCTGAGGTAATTCTTAATGAAGGTTCATGTGACGCCTCGAGTAGTCCTGGATATGTTTCTAAAATATATTGAAATAAAAGCGCGATATCTCGAGCCGACGAAATAGCACCCGGCGTTGTTTCAAAGTTTTCATCTAAACCTGTTGGGTTATTAAACGATGTTTGTTCCATTCCAAGCTTTACAGCCAATGCATTCATTTCTGCGACAAATGTTTGTTCTGGTGTTAGTCCAACATCTCCACGTTCACGTAGTAAATACGCTCCAGTTTCCTGTGCAATAGCGGTGGCACTGTCGTTAGAAGAACTTACCATCATAAAATCAACTAAGTCTTTCATTCTAAAATATTCCCCTGAAATTAAACTACTTTCCCCTTCTGTAAGTAGATGCGTCCAATTAATTTGCACCAACGCCTCTTTGCCAATTGTTTCGTAGGCAGCTAATGCAGTCATTGTTTTTGTGACAGATGCGATACCTAATTTGTCTACAGCATTCTTTCTAAATAGTGCTCGCTTAGTATTTACGTCATATACATATGCCGATCGTGCTGCTAACTGAGATTCAGTAAATAACATCTCTGCTTCTGCACGCTGTTGCTGCCGGAGCACTTCTTTAGCTTTTAACTCTAAACTAAGTACTAATGCAGCTTGCTCTGCACGTTTAATTGCAACATGCTGCGAAAGAAAATATGCAGCAAAACAAAAAATGATTACCACAATTACAATAGCAATTGTTAAAATTTTTGCTTCACGCTGCTTTCGTTTAGCGGCTTCATCTTTAATTATCTTTTGATGTTGACTCATTAGTCTCAGCGTTATTGCTATGTAGCTTATCGTCTTTAGTATCTTCTGCAAGTTCATCTTCTTGCTGTTCCATAAATGCAGTTACATCTTCATTTACTTGCTTGTAGTCCTTCATGTCTTCGCGATTTGTAATTCCTAATAGGCGTAACAACTCAACACTCGGAGTGTATACAAAAATAGCATCATTGTTTTTCTTATGTGATTTTTCAATAAGTCCTCGGATTAGTAAATTACGTAAAATGAATTGTGAATTAACCCCTCGAACATAATCAATTTCACTTCGTGTTATTGGGCCTCGGTATGTAATTAAAGAAAGTGTCTCTAATGCAACTTTTGAGAGGTCTCTCGTTTTATCGTCTTTTTCTTCAGCTTGGATTTTTTCTGACAAACATTCATGTACCACAAGCATATACTCTTGCTCAGATTGAATAAGAGTAATACCACTTTGTGTGGAATCGTATCGTACCTTAATCGCTTCTAAACTTTTTGTAATGTCTTCGTTATGTGGTACTCCTAAAAAACTCGCGATTTGGCGAGTAGTCATTGGTTCTTGTTTCCAAAACAGTAATGCTTCAATTTGTTGCTCAAGTGATTTCATACAGTGCTTAAATATAGTTTGGTGTTGTTACATCTTTTGTTTCTATTTGAATATCTTTAAAAGATTGTTCTTGTGATACAGCAATAATACCTTGTTTTACTAATTCTAACATTGCCAAAAATGAGACAACGACATGCGAACGATCTTCAATTCCATGTCCAGAGAATGAAGAAAATGTCATTTGAATGTTTTGTGTAATTCGTTTTGTTAAATCAGACATTGATTCTTCTAATGAAATAACTTTAGTGATAACTGCCTCGGGAACTTTTTCTTGCTTTGGAAGTGTATTCAGGAGTGTCTTAACAGATTCTAAAATTGTTTCTTTGGTGATATTTTTAGCTGGAGCAAAAACTACCTCCTGTGACTGCTTTGCTTTTTTTCGCTCTTTAGGTTCATGAAGTTTAGTAACATTAAACTGTCCTTGAATTGCAATACTCGCTTCTTTCATTCGCTGTAAAATTTTAAGACGTCTCTCTAAGTCACTAATATTTTCAGTTTCTTCTGGTGTTAACACAAGTTTAGGCAATAATGATCGAGATTTAATCAGCAATAATGTACTCGCAATAACAATAAACTGCGTCTTATCTTTTAATGTTTTGTTGTATTCAGGATTTTGAATAAACGAAATATATTCATCTGTAACTTCAGCAAGCGCGATATCATTAATAAGAAGCTTACGTTTTTCTATAAGTGAAAGAAGAACCTCGAGAGGTCCTTCAAATTCTTCTGTTTTTATTTTGAATACACTCATACTTGTTACTTACAAGTATACAATAACTACGCTTCGGTTTCTGAACCTTTTCCTGCTTCAGTAGACTTCTCCTCTTTTGAAAGTAGTGAATCGATTCGATTGATATCTCGAGGGAATGCTGTAGCTTCTTTAACATTCTTTAAATCGAGCATTCGAGCAGTAATTCGTTCAAGTCCTGTTGAACATCCTCCATGTGGTGGGATTCCAAACTTAAATGCCTGTAAGTAGAAATGGAATTTCTTAGGGTCGAGTCCTTTGCTTTCAAGTTTTGCAACTAGCTTATCGTAGTTATCAAGTCGTCGTGCTCCAGAGTTAATTTCAAGACCTCTGTGAATCAAATCAAAACTATATGAAAGTTCTGGGTTTTCAGGATCTTCATGTGTATAGAATGCACGCTTCGCAGTTGGGAAATGTGTAATAAATACAAAATCACTTCCATGTTCTTTTAATGCCCATTCACAAATTTTTCGCTCATGTTCTGGCTCCATGTCTGGTTCTCCAATTGCATCAGTAAGTCCAAATTCTTTACTAAGAATCTCTTGCGCTTCTGCAAGCGTGTACACAGGGAATGGTTGTTCTGGAATTGCAGGTGCTGTGGTTTTAAATCTCTCAAATATATCTTGATGTTGTTCTGTTACAGCTTTAGAAACATCTCGAATAACCTGCTCAAGTACTTTCATGACATCAGTATGATCTTTTACAAAACCAAGTTCAAAGTCCATTTGTGTAATCTCACTTAAGTGACGTGTTGTTGCACTTTTCTCCCCTCTGAAAATCTTCGCAATGGTGAATACCTTTTCAAATGCACCAACCATAATCTCTTTATATAGCTGCGGACTTGTTGCTAAGAATGCAGTTCTGTCTTTGTAGTATTCAACCTTAAATGCTTCTGCCCCACCTTCAGCATCTCCACCAACAAGTGCTGGTGCTTGGAATTCCATAAATCCTTGCTGAATAAGTGACCATCGATATGCCTGCACAATAGTTGCCTGTAATGTGAAAATATCTCGAATTTCTTTTCGACGAAGTGTTAGTGGTCGGAAATCAAGCAGTGTTTCTAGGTTTAAATCTGCATCATGATCAAATGGTAGTTCTTGTGCTTTTGAAAGTATTTCAATTCCCAAAACTTCAAGTTCAATGGTTCCGTTCTGTTGCCCTTCTTTAATCATTCGTTCAGGTCGTTTATTAACCTTCCCTTCGATTAAAACAACATCTTCTGAGCGAAGCGTTGTTGCAACTTCTAAGGCTTCTGCGTGTTCAGGTAACACAACAGATTGCACATATCCTCGTCCATCACGAATATCCATAAAAATTAATTTTCCGTGATCACGCCGAACATCAACCCATCCGCCAATGGTTACGGTCTCATCAATATGTGACTCCAGTTCTGCGATTGCAATTTTTGTCATAAGTAGGTTGTTTGAAATTTTGAGTTGTTAGATAATCTTTACGCTAATAGAAATTTCTACTTCTGGATTTACTGTTGGTGCACTAAAATTAAATTCTGTCATATCTACTACAAAATCTGCTTGTGCAAACCCTTTCGCGTAGCTAGCAGGAATAGTAATTTGCTTTGTAATACCCTTTATTTGCAAATTTCCTGTGATGTTATAGTCGGTTTCATTTATTTTTTCTGCAGATACAAAATCAAATGTGATTTCTTTGTGATTTTCACAATCGAAAAAGTTTTCTCTACATAAGTGACCATCTAATGTTGTGCTATCAGTTTCAACTGATGCAACCTGAAAAGCAATTGTTCCTGAAGTCGGCACAATGTTTGTGTCACCTTCTTGGATACCAAATGCAACATTACGTACTGAAATATCATTAAATGTTCCAGGGTGTGAGCCTCCAGGACCATACCCTGTGAACGCAAATGTTACATCTTCACTAGTAATAGCTGTTTCTGAATTGTTTTCAGACCCCTCTCCTGCTTCTTGAGTGTTCTCTTCAAGAGTATTGTTTACTGTATCTTCTTGAATATCAGTAACTTGTGCTCGTTCTAAATCTTCAGAAGGCTTAGGACTCAAGGCAAGCAATGCTATAGCACCAATAATTACAACAACAATAACTACAATGAATATTTTCATAAAAAATCTCTTAGCTCAATAATGTGGTGATTGTAGCAGAGTAACCATTCTTTACAAAGCTAGAAATAGTTTATTTTCATTGCCTGCTTCACTTCTTTCATGGTTTTTTGAGCCTGCTTTCGTGCTACTAACGTTCCTTTTTTAAGAATCTTCATAACATCTGCGTCAGAAATTTTTTCACGACGTTCACGAATTGGTGAAATAAATGAGATAAGTTCTTCGATAAGATATTTTTTAATGACAACATCTCCAAGACCTCCCTTTCTGTAGTGTTGTTTTAGTTCCTTAATTTTTTCCTCATCAGAACCAAATGCGTCTAAGTAAGCAAACACCACATTCCCTTCAACTTTACCAGGAGCATCAACAGTTAGGTGGTTTGGGTCTGTGTACATTTTCATTACTTTTTTTGTAATCTCACTATCAGAGTCTGAAAGTAGTATTGCGTTACCAAGTGACTTGCTCGCTTTTGCAGCACCGTCGATGCCAATTAAGCGCGATGTTGTACTTGTGAGTGCCTTAACATGCGGAAAAATTTCTTCTTTCGCTCCATATAGTGCATTAAATTTATTAGCAATTTCATTAGTTTGCTCAATCATTGGAAGTTGATCGTCACCTACAGGAATAAGTGTAGCTTTTGCAAATAAAATATCTGCAGCCTGAGAAATTGGGTATGTTAAAAATCCTAGCGGAACATCTTCACCAAATCCTTTTTGCTTCATCTCAGATTTTATTGTTGGATTTCGTTTCGCTCGAGCAAGGGTAACAAGATTTAAAAAGTAAAATGCTAACTCAGAAATTTCAGAAACTTCAGACTGAATAAACATAACAGTTTTTTTAGGGTCAACTCCGCATGCCATATTATCTTTTACAACTTCAACAATATTATCTCTCACTTTTTGAGGATTATCGGCATTGTCTGTAAGTGCTTGTGCATCGGCAACCATATAAAAAATACTCTTGTATTTCGATTGTAACTCAACTCTATTTTTAATTGAGCCAATGTAGTGCCCAAGGTGAAGGTGGCCAGTTGGACGATCTCCTGTTAGTACTGTTGCAGATTTATTCATGGTAATTTCTTTATACTATTTAGCTAATGGTAATGCAATAAAAAATGTTGCCCCTTTCCCAGGACCTGGCGAGTCGACCCACAATTTACCATGTTGAGACTCAATCATTTCTTTAGCAACATAAAGTCCAAGCCCATTTCCATACACAGCAAGTTCTCCCGCACTTTTCATCCTAGTAAACTTTTTAAATATAATCTGCATCTCCTCTTTTCCAATTCCAATACCAGAATCTTTTACTGTAATAATTGCATCATGATCTTTTACCGCCAAAGAAACTTGCACAGACCCACTTGATGTATATTTCAAAGCATTGTCGATAATTTTTGCGAGAGCTTGCTGAACTCTATTTGGATCAACCTCAATATATATATCTTCTTTATTGTTATACGTTCGGATAAGTTCAATATCTTTTCTTGCAAATTCACTAGCAAATTCGTTTAGAGAAGTGTCTAGGATGTTGGTAATGTCTGTTGTAACAATTTTAAAATCTAATTCACCTTGTTCAATTTTCGCAACGTCTAAAAAGTCATTTAGTAAAAATCCTAAATTTCTTGCAGATTCTGAAATTTTCATAATTGGACCTTGCATAGACTCTGGAATTTCTCCATACTCACCTTCTAAAATAAGTGAGGTGTACCCTTTAATTGATGCGTATGGACCTCGCAGCTGATGTGACGTCAAAGAAAGAAAATCTGTTCGCTGCTTATCAATTTGCCGCAATCGGTCATTTACGGTTTTTTGCTGCTCTCGGGTATTATTTATGTCCTCACGAAGCATCGACCCTTTAACAGTTGCTCGAATTAAAAATACTCCAAAAACTGTTGCAAGTAACATTAAAATACCCTCAAGAATAAAAGTTGTCTTGTCCAGATCAGAAATAACAACTGTTAATAGCTTGACCCAAATAGTTATTGTTAATAACTGGATTGCAATTGTACGAAAATCGAGACTGTGAACCGATTTGTGTGCATTATTTTTGTGCAACACAAGTACAACAAAAGTTGCACATAATGTCACAAAAGTAATAACAGCAAAAACAAAAACGTAATCTTGTAATAAGTTCATAAATGTTAGATAAGTATAGCAAATGATTACCTACAGTCTCGTGTGAGAAGTTGTGGATATGCTTTAAAAATTAAAGTCCTTCTTTTTGTAGCTCTTCAATTAGTTTTATAGCTTTCTTAGAAATACTCTGCGGAATGGTAATTGAAATACGAACCAACATGTCACCACTCCCTCTGCCGTGAAGTGAAACTCCTTTATCTCTAATTCTTAAAACTTCTCCATGAGTAATTCCTTTTGGAATTTTTAAAGTTACAGAATCTTCGAGTGTATCTACTGTTTTTTTAGCCCCAAGCAGTGCTTCTGTAACAGTAATGTCCATGTCCATAACTAAATGAGCACCTTCTTTTCTTAAAGTTTTATGTGGCGTAACATGAATCCTTACATATAAATCACCGGGTACACCATCTGCAACAGGCTCACCTTTTTGACTAACACGCAACATTTCCCCACTATCTACTCCTGGTGGAATTGTAACTTTCATCGACTCTTTATCACCATTGTTTCTTGTAAAATCAAGCTGCTGTTGAACACCAAGTACAGAATCTTTAAATGAAATAGTTACATCAATTGCAATATCTGCACCTCGAGGAGTACGCTTGTAGCCACCTCTGGCTCCCCCGCCAAAAATCGAACCTAATATATCGTTAATATCTACATCACCTTGTGCTCCTCCAAACCCTTGCGAAAATCCTGAGAAATCAAAGCCACCAAACCCTTGTCCTTGTGCACCACCTTGTGCTCCTCCACCAAAATCAGATTGTCCAAACTGATCGTACTGCGCTTTCTTTTGATCATTTGAAAGTACTGAATATGCTTCATTAATTTCTTTAAATTTAGCTTCATCTCCACCTTTGTCTGGGTGATGTTTTTGCGCAAGTTTTCTAAAGGCTTTTTTAACCTCATCTTTTGATGAACCCTTATCAATTCCTAGTGTTTGGTAGTAGTCTTTTGCCATGGTCGAGAAAGTATATCAAATTAAAGAAAAACGGCGATAAACGCCGTCAGTTTTGTTACTTAGCTTCTTCGTCAGCTTTAGTGTCAGACTCTTCTTTTTTTGAATCTTCATCTGGTTCTTCTGTAGATTCAGAATCATCAACCTCTGCTTCGCGCACATTTCCTTCTTTAGATTCTGTTGTATTATCAGCAGCATCTTCTTTAGGAGCATTTTCTGCTTGCTGTTTTTGCAAAATTTCGTATATTTTTTGCATTTCAGTAGATAATGCTTCTGATGCAGTCTGTAGTGCTTCTTTTGAAGTATCAGGTTTTGCAATTTCATCTCGTAAAGCCTTAATTTTTTCTTCAATTGCAGTTTTAGTTTCTGCAGGAACTTTATCACCAGCATCTTTCAATGCCTTCTCGGCAGTATATGCTAGTTGCTCTGAAGTATTCTTAGTATCAATAAGCTCTTTCTTCAATTTATCTTCTTCTTCATGAGTCTCTGCATCATCTTGCATTTTCTTAATGTCATCTTCAGATAAACCAGAACTTGCTTCAATTTTAATTGATTGTTCTTTTCCAGATGCTTTATCTTTTGCATTAACGTTAAGAATTCCATTAGCATCAACATCAAAGCTCACTTCAATTTGAGGCATTCCACGAGGTGCTGGTGGAATATCAGCAAGTACGAATCGCCCAAGTGATTTATTGTCTGAAGCCATTGCTCGTTCCCCTTGCACAACATGAATTTCAACCTGTGTTTGATTATCTGCAGCAGTTGAAAATACTTGTGATTTTGAAGCAGGAATAGTTGTATTTTTCTCAATAAGTTTTGTTCCTACACCTCCCATTGTTTCAATTCCAAGTGATAGAGGAATAACATCTAGCAACAAAATATCTTTAACATCTCCTTGCAAGATTCCACCTTGAAGTGCAGCCCCAAGCGCAACAACCTCATCTGGGTTGATAGACTTATTCGGCTCTTTTCCTCCAAACAGTTCTTTTACTAAGTTCTGAATAAGTGGCATACGTGTCTGACCACCAACTAGAATAATTTCATCGATTTCATTTAGTTCAAATGGTGAAGATTCAACTGCACGCTTGGTGATTTCAATTGCTCGGTCTACGTATTCTCGTGCAAGTTCTTCTAATGTTGATCGTGTAATTTTTAAAACAAGGTGCTCTGGTCCATTTGGTCCTGATGTAATAAACGGTACGTTAATTTCAGTCTCTTGTGCACTTGAAAGCTCTATTTTGGCCTTCTCAGCCTCTTCATACAGGCGTTGCATTGCTAGTGCATCTCCAGAGATATCAATACCAGATTGCTTCTTAAATTCCCCAGCAATCCACTTAATTATTTTTTGATCAATATCTTTACCACCTAAGTGACTATCACCTCCAGTTGATTTAACTTCAATAACGTCGTCTCCAACCTCTAAGACTGAAACGTCGAATGTTCCTCCACCATAATCAAACACGACAAGCTTTTCATCTTTTTTACTTCCGTAACCATATGCCAACGCAGCGGCTGTTGGTTCATTGATGATTCGCTTAACTTCAAGTCCAGCGATCTTACCAGCATCTTTAGTTGCTTGCCGTTGTGCATCATTAAAATATGCAGGAACAGTAATAACAGCCTCGGTAACTTCCTCACCAAGTTTCGCTTCTGCATCTTGTTTCATTTTTTGCAAAATCATTGCTGAAATCTCTTCAGGACGATATTGTTTTTCAGCCATTTCAACCTGAACACCTCCATTGTCAGATTTTGAAATTACATATGGAATGGTTTCTTTGTCTTTTGCTACTGAACTTTCGTCATACGAGTGTCCAATGAATCGTTTAATTCCAAATACAGTATTCTTTGGATTAGTAACTGCCTGTCGTTTAGCTGACAATCCAACTAGACGTTCATTATTTTTTGAGATAGCAACAATAGAAGGTAATGTTCGATTTCCTTCTGCATTTTCTATAATTTCTGGCTCTCCTCCTTCAACTACTGCCATCGCAGAGTTAGTTGTACCTAAGTCAATTCCAATGATTTTTCCCATAGTGATGTTTGTGTTACGTAGTAGTAATAAACTATTATAAAATTAAATCAACTTCTAGTCAAGATTAATGCTCTTTTTCGAAGCTACCTACTTTAACATGTGCAGGACGAATTACTGAATCATTTAAAGTATATCCAGAACGAACAACCTCTTGAATTACATTATCTTGATCTTCAGATTTCACTGAGATAGTTTCAACAGGTTCGTGAGTTTCGTGATTAAATGTCTCTCCTACTGTACCTGCAATAGACACTCCGTATGATTCAAGGACAGACTGTAGTTGAGCATAAATATATTCAACTCCTTTTCTCCACTGCTCAGGAGCTTGCTCCCAAGCATCTTTATCTTTAAATGCCATATCAAAACTGTCGAGTGTAGGAAGTAATGATTCAACAAAACCTTCAGTTGCTCGTGATTGAATTCTAGAAACATCTTCCGCTGCCCTTTTTTTCAAGTTAACAAAATCTGCTTTTGATCGCTGCCAACCATCTAAATAGTTTTCTGATTCAAGAGTACATTTCTGTAGTGCTTCTTTGTACTCATCAATACTCTCTAAGTCTACAGATTCAGTAGACTCTTCAACAAGTTCTGCTGCTGTAATATCATCTTCGTTTTCTTCAGTAAATTCTGCTTCGTTATTTGACATTTCGTATAATCAATTAGACGTAGCTAATAATAAATTTAAAACTATCGCTTACTCCACTGTGCTGCTTTTCGAGCTTTCTTCAGTCCTGGCTTCTTTCGTTCTTTTTGACGTGGGTCACGTTTCAAGAAACCTTCGGCTTTAAGTAGTTTTCTATCTTCTTCATTTTCTTTGACCAAAGCTCGCGCAAGTCCAAGTCGAACACTTTCTGCCTGAGAAGCTTGCCCACCACCTCGAACGTGAACTGACACTGAATATGTCTTAGGAACTTCAAATGCTTCGAGTGATTGATTTACAGTTTTTTGCAAAATAGCTGTTGGAAAATATTCTTCAAGTTTCTTGTCATTAATAACAAATGAAGTTTTTCCATCTGGAGTTATTCGAACACGCGCAACAGCTGACTTTCGTCGCCCAATTCCTTCAATATATCGTTCTTTAGATTCTGTTGCCATATATAGTTTACTCGCTTACTTGTAATTTTTTTAATAATTCACTTCGCAATTTGTTTGGAGGAAGCATTCCTTTAACAGCTCTCTTAAACACTTCAGCATACCCGTGTTTTGCAATAACTTTAGTTACTGGCTCAAACTTAAGACCACCTGGGTAACCAGTATATCGTCCATATTTTTTTTGACCTTTCTTTTTGTCAGTCATATTAATACTCGCAGCATTAATAACATGAACACCTTCACCTTGAATAATGTGAGGTTCATAGTCAGGGCTATCTTTTCCCATAAGAATCTTAGCAGCTTCTGAAGCTACTCGACCTAGTGATTTTCCTTTTGCGTCAAGTTCTTTCATAGATAATTATTTAACGAATTCAATTTGTGCCATTGGAGCTGCATCAGACCGTCGCACAGGAAGTTTTGTGATACGAGTATATCCTCCAGGACGCTCTTTATAAATTGGTGCTATTTCTTCAACTAATTTCTTAGTTAGTATTGGTTCTCCTCCAAGTCTTGAAGATACAAGTCTTCGTGTTGCTACAGCATCTTCTCCAGCAGCTTTCGTTACTAACTGTTCAATAAATGGCCGCAGTGACTTAGCTTTTGCTTCTGTAGTTGTTATTGACTCGTACTTAACAAGAGAACGTGCAAGTGATCGCATAAGAGCTAACCGCACATTTGTCTTTCTTCCGAATTTTCTTTGTTTGTTGTGATGCTTCATGAAATTGTAGGCACTAGATTATCGCAGATTGGCAGAAATGTAAAGCATTCTTACTCAAGAATGATTCCGTGGTTACCAAGTGCTTTTTTAATTTCTTGTAATCCCTTGTCTCCAAGGCCTTCTAGAGATAAAATATCTTCTTCTTTCTTTCGAGCTAAACCTCCCACTGTTCGAATTCCTGCAGTTGAAAGTGCATTAACTGTTCGTGCAGACAAATCAAGTGTTTCAACTCGTGTCTTCAGAAAGTCTTCCATCTCTCCAGAATCAACTTCTGGCTCTTCGACAGGTGCTTCAATTACAGGTTCTTCAATAACTACCTCTTCTTTGAATCCAACGATTGCTTTCAGTTGTGCAATCATGATACCGATTGACTCTTCAAGTGCTTCTCGAGGCGCTATGGTTCCGTCAGTTACGACTGTGATTCGAAGTCGATTGAAGTCAGTTCGATCTCCAACACGCATATTTTCGATTTCATAAAACACTCGTCTAATTGGCGTGAAAATTGCATCAACTGCTATTGTACCAACGTCAACTCGGTCTTTGTGAACCATTTCTTTAGGAACATACCCAAGGCCTCGTTCCACTGTAATCTCAATATCTAAATTAGTATCTTTTCCAGTCACTGTTAGTAACTTCAAGTCAGGATTCATCACTTCAACTTGAGAAGGACATTCGATGTCACCAGCAGTAACATCTTTAATACCTTTAACTTTCAGTGAAAGTGTTTGTGACTCTTCGCTGTTTAACTTAAGTCGAATTTTCTTAATATTAAGAATAATTGCAATAACATCTTCTTTAACACCCTCAATGGTTGAGAATTCGTGACTTACTCCATTAATTTTTATTTGCGTAACAGCAGCTCCTGGTAGAGATGAAAGAATAATTCGTCGTAATGAATTTCCAAGTGTGTGTCCATATCCTGGATACAAACCGTCAATTTCATATACTCCGGTAAATTTTTCTTCTTTTACTACTTTTGGTTTTGATGGTAACGCAATGTTTTTATCAGACATACCTGTTGTTCATTTACTGATTATTAAAACACCTATTTCTATGAAGGAATACTATACAGCATCCTTGACAAAACAACAATATCAACTGTAGATAACTTTAGTTATCGTTTGTAGAATTGTAACACTTGATCAAGATTGAATGACAGCTCTTGTGCATTCATGACTGGGGTAGATTTAACTGTAATTTCTTTTTTTGCAGCATTTACAGATAACCAAGCTGGAATTGTTGCTTCGGCTATTTGATCATCTAGTGTGATAAACATTCCTTTTTTCTGACTACCCTCTCGAATTGTAATAACATCACCTTCTTTTAATCGATAAGAAGGAATATCAACTCGAGTACCATTAATCATCATGTGTCCATGAGTAGAAACTTGTCGTGCTGCAAAACGAGTAAGTGCGAAACCTGATCGCAATACAACATTATCAAGACGTCTCTCAAGTAGCATATATAAATATGCAGCTGGCTGATGACCTCCTTTATCAATAGCTTCTTTTACGTAGTTAGAAAATTGTTTTTCTGAAACGTTATAGGTGTAACGCACTCGCTGTTTTTCAAGCAACTGCTTACCGTAACTAGAAATGTTTCCTCTTCGGAATTGTTTCTTTCTTCGTTCTTGTCGCTGAGCGAACTTAGGACCCTGTGTTTTTTCAAAAACAGATGCTCCAAGTCGTCGTGCTACTTTGTATTTTGATTTTACTCGCATAGGCTATACTCTTCGTGGTTTACGACGTGTTGGTCCGTTGAATGGTACCGGTGTAACGTCTTTGATACTTTTAATTTGCACCCCTTTTCCTACAAAACTTCTAATGGCAGACTCTCGTCCTGCTCCTACTCCTTTGACGATTACGTCAATTTCTTTTAATCCAAGTAATTCAGCTTTTTCTGCTAGCACTTCTCCAATTTTTGCTGCAGCAAAAGGTGTTCCTTTCTTAGCTCCTTTAAAACCGAGTGCTCCAGATGATGAAGATACAATTGCATTACCTTTTGCATCAGTAAGCATTACTCGTGTGTTGTTGTAAGTAGATTGTACATACAGTGTACCTGAATCAAGCTTTTTACGTGGAAGACGCCGAGCTGACGCTTTGATTGAATCCGACTTCATTCCTTTTTTTACAATTCGTTTTTTTCCCATACTATTTCTTATCTACTTTTGTTTTACCAGAACCCATGGTATTTCGAACGTTTCCTCTAACAGTTCGACCATTTGTTTTAGACCGTTGTCCATTAGCAGGCAAACGTTTTGCGTGTCGTGAACCTCGGTAGCTGTTAATATCCTTGAATCTTTTTATGTTTGAAGATACTTCTCGCTTCAAATCACCTTCAATTTTGAATGACTCAACAGCTTCTCGGATAGCATTTTCTTGATCTGAGGTAAGCTCTGTTGGCTTAACACCAGGATCAACTTTTACGTCTCCTAGAATCTTTAGTGCTCGAGACCGCCCCACACCGAAAATTTCAGTAAGAGCTATCTCCATTCGTTTTTTATCAGGTAATGTTACTCCTTGTATTCTCATATAGTGTGGAAGTGTATCAGAAAGTTAGTAAACAGTAAAGTGTTATCCTCGTTTGAAGATTCTACCTTTACCACCATAGGGATCTCGTTCGAATTGCACTTTATCACCAACCATTACACGTATTCGATACATACGCATTTTGCCAGCTAGAAAGCACAGTTCTTGTTCTCCTGTTTCATCAACAAGTACTTGAAACATCGTATTTGGTAATGCTTCAACAACAATACCAGAAACACCTTTGACACCTTCTGGTGCAAAATCTCTTCTAGTTTTCTTATTATTTTGTTTCTTTTTCTTTTGAGCCATATAGGTTAGTAGCGAATCCTACCAAATTTCACTACATATTACTAGCACTACACACCACCACCGTTACTCTTCTGCAACAATGATGTCAATTTTTTCGGCATTTTCAGGGAAAGAATTTTTCCAGAATGGCCTAATTGTAACTTCAGCTTTTTGGATACCAGGGACTGATTCTAGTATATTTCTGAATGTCTTTCTTTCGGTACCTGTTAAAGAGTTTGCTAATTGTGATGTATTAATTATCCACTTAAATGAAGTTCTTCCTTCAAGTGAGACAGTAGCACTTTCAACCTCCCTATCGCTTCCAGGAGTAATTAGTGGTGTAACAACCACAGACAACTCTTCATTCATATCAAGAGAAACTTGTTCTTTTTCTGAGTCGAAAGCTGCAATAGAAGACACAGCGATCGCGTTTGCAAATTCTTTTTTATTGAACAAAAGGACTTTTGCTTCTCCTTTGAGTGTGAATGTTAAGTCATCACCACTACCATCTTGTTCCAAAACATACGATTCTAGAGAGGTTGTAGAAAATGCATACACATCAGGGTTTATTACCGCAACCTCAGAAGACATCATTGTTTTTGCTTTTTCCTGCAATACACCTTCTAGGCGCTCTTTTTCGTCTTCTTCAACAAACTTCCGTACACCATCAAAACCTCCGGCCATGGCAGTTTCAGACCTTGCAGACATTGTGTCAAATTGTGGTTGACCTGCAAAACCAGGGATTGTAAATGAAGTAGCGCCTATGTTAAACGATTCTCCTGCTTCATCCGCAACAACAGAGGCTGTGATTGTACCTGGGATAATTTCACCCGCTGAGTCTGTTGTATATCCTGGAACAGAAAGTGAATTTTGAATACGAAATACCTTACCGTCTGGTGACTCAAATCTGGTTTGTGTAATTAGACGCTGTGCATTTTCACTATATTCATTAAATATAGTAATTTTACCAGTTGCTTTTTCAGTAACTTCCTCCTCTCCTGTTGCAGTAACAGTCTCCGACACTGAAAGTGAGACTGAATCAACAGTAAACGATAGCGAACCATCACCAACCTCACGATTTGCCTGTAACTCAGCATTAATAGTAGCTTCTGATATTTTTGGATTAACAGTAACCTCTGCCCCGCTCCTGAATGAAAGAACCAAAAAGAATAATAAAATTGCAATAAATACAATTAGTAGAATGAACTTCTTAGGGGCTGAATTTCGCTTATAAAATTCAGTATTGAAATCTTTGTTTGATTTTTTTTCATACAAATCAGTCTCATCCTCCTCATCATAATATTCTTTTGAGTGATGTAAATTTACATCATCTGAAGAATCTTTTTTATGATGCTTTTGAGTATCTAGCTCTCGATTTTCATGCTCACCAACTTCCACTATGGTTTCTTTCTTTTTTGAGTGTTTACTGGGAATTGGAATATCTCGAATACTTCTTTTTTTGTTTGGTGGAATAATATCGTTCATATAGATTTGTTACTAATATCGTTTTATTATAGCGCATGTTTTATCTTCATAAAATGCACATGAAGCAAAACATCAATTGTGGTTATGTTTCGTTCGTTATTATGCCACTCAAAATGCGACGTAAATTGTGATTTTTTTAATGAAGTTACTAATATTCTGGCATTTTTACTGTATATTTCTTCGGTTATTTTTTCTCCTTGCATAAATGAAGCAACTAGATTTTGGGTTTCCGCTCCACCAGTAACATAGACATTATTAGGTAATTGAATATTTGCGCTTTGTAGTAAGCTAAGTAGCGACTTAGTCCAATTTTTTTCTATTGACATCACTATTGCATCATCTTTTGATTCCTCTTTTTTATATTGTTTAATTTTTGTAAGTGCAACTTCATAAGAACATTTTGACTTTTTTACATACGCATCAACGACTTTCTTTTTTCCAAATGGCATTTGTGCAATATAAGCAATTGAACCTTGTGTAATAATATAAACCTCAGTGTTTTCTGATGTAATATGAATATGAGCATATGAATGATGCATATGTAACAAGTCTCGTAATGCCAAGAAAGAAACGAGTGGCTGAGTTCCAAAATGCACATGTTTGGTACCCGTCATGTTTTTTAATATCCGTTCAACATTTTTCTTACACTTTAACTCTAAGAAACTAACGTATAGTGAAATTGTTAACTCATTAGATTTCTTTCCAAATGGGTTTGTTAATTCATAACCATTTAGAATTACATGTGTAATGTATTGCTCAACTAAATCAGCATCATTCATTTTATGCCTCGCTATTTGCTCTGCGACAATTCCTTCAAACTTTTTTTCCGTAAGCTTAAATGGTTCTTTTTTCTGAATAACAATATCTTGCGTTATTGCACTATACCAAGGTGCTGTGTAGACAACTGAGGTATCTTTAATTTTTAGTTCACCTAATTCTTGCTCGGCAAAATACTTAGCAGCAGCAGATATAAATTTCTCAACCTCTATTTCTAAGACAGACTCTGTTTTACATATAAAAGCGGGAGCATCAGAACCTTTCTCAATGTGTAATTGCACAACATTTTCAAATAGAATTATCGGCTTCACATCTTCTTTATCGCTATATTGCATTAACACAAAAGCAATTGAGCCACTTCTAATTGTCACCAATAGTGTTTGTGAATTTGTTTTCATTTTATGTCGAGAGAAATGTACTGGTGCCATAGAATTTATTAGTTAGACAACTAATATGTGTACGTTTTATTCTAGCACAGCTTTTATTCTCCGTATTCCCGCACTACTTGCCTCTTCTTTTTTAATTCGAAATGTTCCCAAAGCTGATGTGTTCTCAACGTGAGGTCCTCCACACAATTCTCGACTTATAACCACCCCATCTTTTGTAACCATTGAATACACAGAAACAACATCACCGTACTTATCTGCAAATAAGCCAATAGCTCCTTTAGATTTTGCTTCTACTAACGACATCTCCTCACGAACCATTGGAAGCTTTTTTTGAATTTTTTCATTTACCCACTTTGTAACCTGTTCTTTTTGTTCATCAGTCATTTTTTCGGAATGTGAAAAATCGAACCGTAAACGCTCTGCGGTAATATTACTCCCTTTTTGTTCAACATGATCACCGAGCACTTCTCGCAATGCTGCATGCAATAAATGAGTAGCTGTGTGATACTTTTGCTCCTGCTCACCTGCACCTGCTAACCCTCCCTTGAATTTACCTTCTGAAGCTGTCTTAGATGCTTCTTGATGCGTTTTCATTGCTTCATCGAATGAATCTTCGTTGAAAGAAAGGTTACGCTCCTCGGCAGCTTCTTTAATTAACTCTTTAGGAAATCCGTATGTCGAAAAAAGTGTAAATGCAGTCTCACCATCAAGAACATCATCTTTTTCAACAATCTTTTCAAGCTGTTTTAATCCTTTTTCTAGGGTCTTATTGAAGCTTTGTGCCTCTTTAGTAAACACAGCTACGATATGTTCTTTATTTTTATTTAAATCAGGGTATGACTCGAGGTTGGTAGTGATTATTATCTCAAGTATCTCTCCCATATCAGAATCTTGAATTTCAATTGATTTAGCATTTTTAATTGCTCTTCGTAGCAATCTGCGAATTACGTATCCTTGATCTGTATTTGATGGAATAACACCATCTGAAATCATAAATACTGCGGCACGTAAGTGATCTGCAATAATTTTACCTGAAACATCGTCATAATTTGATGATAATTTCTTAATTTTATCTATAATAGGTTGAAAAATATCAGTGTCAAAAACAGTTTCTTTTCCTTGTAATACCGCCGCAATTCGTTCAAATCCTGAACCAGTATCAACATTTTTACTTTCTAACTTTCCAACAATTTTTCCATCTTTCTTTCTATATTCCATAAAAACATCATTCCATATCTCAACAACTTCTTGCTTATCATCTGCAGCAATAAAATCTTCCTTAGATGTAAGGTTTAAATTCCCTTTTACATCATAAAACATCTCTGTGTCAGGACCGCACGGACCATTATCTCCAGGACTCCACCAGTTATTACTAGCATCCATAAAGTAAATTCGCTCTTCAGGTATCCCTAATGACTGCCAAATTTCAGCAGATTCGGTATCTTTTGGTGCATTTTCATCACCCTCAAAACAAGTAACGTATAGTCGTGATGGATCTAAACCAAACCCTTCTTCTTTTGAAGTAAGTAACTCATAACTCCAAGTAATAGCTTCTTTTTTAAAATAGTCTCCCAACGACCAGTTTCCCATCATTTCAAAAAAAGTAAGGTGTGTATTATCTCCAACCTCATCGATATCAACTGTTCGAACAACTTTTTGAAAGTTAGCCAACCTGGTTCCCTTTGGATGCTTTTCTCCCAACAAATACGGCACTAATGGCTGCATTCCTGCAGTTGTAAAAAGTACACTTGGATCATTTTCTGGCACCAATGAGGCAGAAGGAATAATTGCATGTTCTCTTTTTTCAAAAAAATTTAAAAATCGTTTTCGTATTTCACTATTCTTCATAAAATATTAATTAGTTGCATGTGGTTCTATAGAACATAGTTGATCTATGTTTCCCATAATTTCTTCGGATTTTCTTTTATTAACTCCAACCTCAGTTAAAATATCTGGATCTTCTTTAATTGACATACAATGAACAACTCCACGCTTTAATAATTCTTGTTTATTGTAATCTGAAAGTTGCGGTAAACAAGTAATTGGGTGTGCACCAGTTTCGTACACCAGATCGTACAAATTACCTTTTTTAGGGTGTTCCCAGCTAATCATGTCGTAACTTCCATTACATGCAACATATTGTTTAGAATTTTCTGTAAATTTTGTATTTGTTATTAGCAAACCTCGAGTCATCACTCGTAATTCTCCATCTAGTGTAATTTCTTGATCACGTAAATCGTCAAATCGTGCTTTAACGTAAAGTGCTGTTTTTGTATCACTCTTAATACCTCGCTGGTTGTGAAATTTTGCTTCGATGAATAAGCAATTTTCCTTGTTCCATGCAATCACATCAACTTCGTGTTCGCTACACGCACCTTGCACCATTTGTCCGACCAGAGTTTTATAACCTTTTTTCTCTAATAACTGCGCTATATAAACCTCAAATGGAAATCCTGTTGGTCCCAAACCTTCAATAGATCTTCGCAGTGAGTATGTTACTGCTGATCGCTTTTCAATTTTCCGTAAAAGCCGAAAAGCTTGTTTATAAATTGATGCAGTTGTGGTTCCTGGTTTAAGTTTTTTTGAAATTACATCAGTAATATCGTCCGCAACAAAAACTGTTGCTCCTGATTGTAATAAAGAATCTTTTAGCTTTCTAGGGTCGAAGAGCTCCCTCTTGCCATTTCCCTTAATTATAAATAGTTCTTTTGATGATAGTTCCGTTGACATATAAAGATTTTCTAACCCTTAAAGTATAGATCAACAGAATCGATATTTTGTGCAGGAGGAACTTCGTACTGATTAACTATTAACATGTCTCCATTTAACATAAAGAAGACTTCAGCATTTTCTGGTGCATCAAATGTAATTTCAAAAGGGGTTGGCGTAATTACCTGAGCACAACCAGCATCTGCTACTGGGGGTTTTACAACCATATCAACAAGCACGCTGTTATCTTCAGAATTATACTGTGTACTTATTTCTGCGGTGTGACATGGACTAGGTATGTCGATACTTCCTACATATGTATGCATCCCGTTTCTAAATTGATGCTTTACGGTAATTGAGTCTCTAGATTCAACCTGTTGCTCTTCTGAAACACGCTCTCTTTCAGTTATTTTTACAACCTGTTCTTTTTGCTTTTTAACACCAAAAAACATCATTGCAACAACAACTAATAAAACAATAAGTATGATTATGCTTAATATTTTTTTCATGATTATAGTGAGTATAGCATTACTTTAATGAAGATACGACACCTCCACCAATACAGACCCCTTCAGAATATAAAACTACAGACTGACCCTCAGCGATGCGTTCCTGAGGATTTTTGAATGAAATTTTGGTAGATGTTTCAGTTATAACTTCAAGAGAACATGGGATAAGTTCGGCGTGATAGCGACACATAGCAACAATATTTTTACTTACATCTTTGTTTACAGAGTCTGAAACTAGCTTATTATAATCTTCTAACAATAGTTCAGATTGCACATTTTCAACTAATGAGATCTCTTCACTTACAGTAATGGTATTTTTCTCTAAATCTTTTCCAATAACAAAATGTGGTTTATTTTGTGAAGAATTATTAGTAATTATGAAACCATGCCGTTCGCCATAGGTATACAAAAATGCACCATCATGACTGCCAATAACTTCTCCATTGACATTTAAGACATCGCCTTGTTTTGCGTCAATATGATTTTTTAAAAATTGCTTTACATTAATATCCCCAATGAAACATAAACCTTGGCTGTCTTTTTTTGCTGCATTTGGAAGTGAAAACTTTTCCGCAAGTTTACGAATTTCACTTTTAGTATATGAACCGACTGGGAATAATATATTCTTAAGTTGTTCTTTTTTAATTCTCCAAAGAAAATAAGTTTGATCTTTACCTGAATCTACTCCCTGACTCATTACGATTTCATTATTATATTCACTAATTTGTGCATAGTGGCCTGTTGCTACAAATTGTGCACCTTCATTTAACGCCCAATCATAAAAAGCACCAAATTTTATAATTTCATTGCACATAACATCAGGATTTGGTGTTCTTCCATTTTCATATTCATTAATCATATACCCAATAACTTTCTCAAAATATAAATCAGATAAATCAATCATCTTAAAGGGAATATGCAGATGTGCACAAGCTCTCATTGCATCACGCATTTCTGATTTCCAATCACAATTAGAAATTGTTGGATGCCAGATTTTTATAAATACACCAACAACATCGAAGTTTTGTTCTTTCAGAAGTGCTGCTGCAACTGAAGAATCTACTCCACCAGACATGCCTACATATACTTTTTTTGTTGTTTCACTATCAGACATTTTAGAAATTATATAGAATCCAATACTAGTATGGAAAAAGAGTATTGACAAGTTTTTTTTATGTGCGATTATTCTCAACTGTTATCGATCTTTGTCATGCCAATTAAAACAACCAATCAGGGTTGCAAATGTGATGTTTGCGACATGCGAAGAACCTCTGCGTTCTATCCACCATATGTCTCTCAGCCGGACTTTATCGTCTGCAGAAAGACTAAACGAGCTTTCGCTCTTGTTAATCAGTCTCATGGTAGTTGGAGAGAAGTATCTTTTTCCGTTTATCTAAGCAGTGGAAGCAGCTTTATTTATTACGGGAATCTTCCCAAAGAAGCAACACGAGAAGCCATCTTCAAGCTGGTTGAAAAAGCTGGCTCAGAAACACCTTTTACAGGCTCATCGGTCGCAGCAGCATAATCGCTCTGCACTATTTTCTTTATATTATCTCAGATACAACTCTTTGTTTCGAACATGTTGCTTGAAATTTGTCGCATAATACATCTCTCCATCATTTCCAGTTAAAAAATATAAGTTATTAGTTTCCTGTGGTTGTGCTGCCGCCTCTAACGCAGCTAAACTAGGATTACTGATAGCAGTTGGCGGTAAGCCTTTAAAAGTATATGTGTTATATGGATTAGATTCATCTTGCAAATCTTCAAGTGATAATTGAAATGTGCTCTTATTTACTGAATAAACAAATGACGCATCAACCTGTAGTGGCATATCAATATTTAAACGTTTCCAGAGAATATTAGATACCTCTTGTCTTGATCCGGCATCGGCCTCTTTTTCAATTATACTTGCCATAATTACAACATCTCGCAATGGGATAACACTTGACTCAATAACACTTGAATTATTTATTCTTTCATTAAACGTACTAACTAATGTATTAACCACAACATCTTCTTCTGCATTAGGTAAAAATTTATATGTATCAGGGAACAAAAAACCTTCTTCTACGCCTCTACTTTGCAGCAATGCGATAAAGTTGTCCGCATTAAAGCTATTAAATGAGTCTTCAAAAAGAGCTGCAATTTCGTTAATAGTTGAACCTTCTACTATTCGAATAGTCTTAGGAACTAAACCAAAGTCACCAGTTGTTATTTTCTTAACAACACCGAATACAGAATGAGGTTCTTTCAAAATATACGTACCAGAAACAACCCCACCATCACCAGCACTGTATGTAACAAGAATATTAGCAATCGATCTAGATCTAATAATATTCGAATTTTTGAGCATTTCTGTAGCCTGTTTTAGAGATACACCTTCTTCAATTGTGAATACTTTTGGATATGTGGTCATGGTTGGTGTACAGAAATACAACCCATACAAACTCAGAAGTATCACCAATAAAGCAGCGTAACCCGCTTGTTTATATGCTCTACTGAACTTAAATAGTTTACCCTGCTTATATCTTTTTTCTTGCGCATTAGTAGGCGTAAGATTTTCAATGTTTGATTCGCTCATAATAATTACATCGGTAAGTTTGCAGGTGGAACCGCCTTCTTAGATTGCACACGCTCCACCGATGGTGTTCCTGACACTCTACCAGGATAGTGATAAATGGTTGCCAATTCTTCTGTATTCAATATAAATTTCTTACGTCCTTCAATTTTTGAAGGAAGAAATGGACGGTATTTTTTAACTGGTCGCCAAAAATATGCACGTTCTTTATAAGCATCAACAAATTCCTCTTTTATTCCTTGTACTTTTTTACCACTCCTGTCCATCCATTCATATTTAACTTTTGTTAAATGCTCTGGCTTAAAGCCATTTAAGTCTGGTGCATTGAACTGTTTAAACGAGCCAAGCATTGAACTAATATTTGACCCATCAAATGTGTTTTTTTCTGCAAGATACATTGCCCTAATTCCAACATCAAAGCCAACCTTAGAAATACTTCGTTCTAGAGCAGAAATTACATCACCTTCACCCTTAGTCATTTGCGGTATTTTCTTTTTAACATCTCCTTCTTGCACCTCTATTACAGCACCCTCTCTAATTTTTTTAATTTCTGCTTTGGCCTCAACATGCCAATTATCTTGAACCCCTCTCCATTTATTAGGATCTTTATCTTCTTTAAGATGTGCTCTGAAGATAATTTGTATTGCCATCATATGACCTTTTCCTATTGAACCAAGTGTTTCAATAATTGGTGTAATTGGATCAACTTTAAATCCCTCTTCTGTCTCCTTATCTAATCCATAATCTACATATGTTTTAATTGGGTATGGATCTGGATCAGTAAGTCCCATTTCTGCACCAAACATTTCTACACCATCATGATAATCAATACCATTCATGTAATCGTCAACAACTTGCACCTCTATACCAGGAAATTGTGCATACAACTGAGATTCTACATCTTTTACTTTATTTTTAGGTGTCCAAATGAAAAAGTGGACTACACCCTCCAAAGAAACCATCTCTAGAGAAAACCAGGGTCGTATTTTTCCTTTAATATATTCTTCGTATGGATTTTCAGCATCTCCCTTATTAAACATTGTAGTTAAAAATAATTCCATTGCAGCTGGTGACTTTTCAATATCAGTTGGAGGAATAACTTCAAGTAAAACACTCTCAATTCCTGCAATGTATTTTTTTCTGCTTGATTCCTTCAGCAATAACAGCAAAAGAAAAAACAATCCTATTGGCAATAAAATAGGTAAAATAATCGCAAAGAAATCTAGCAAACCTTGTAACATAAATATACAAATATTTTATCACGTTTTAGAGCAGAGAAAATAAAAAAACACCATAATAATAATTACAGTGTTTTTTATTTTCTAGGATTACTTATGCAATTGTTCGATATTTTCCAGCTTCATCTTTTTGAAAGTTTTCTGGGTTCTGTAAATTAACAATGATTGTGTTTTCTTTTACATACCGCTCTTTCATAACCTTCTCTATAATCTCTTCTTTTGTCATTGGTCCATGTTTTTCAAGTAATTCTGAAATTACGTCTCGAACAACACCGCTCATATAACCCCAATCAGAAAGTGCATACAGTCCTCTTCCTACAAGCACAAATCTATCGTCTTTAATAAGTTCGTTATGAGTTGTTGCAACATGAGCTTTTTTATCAAAATATTTTGATATTTGTTCAGCTACCTCACGGAAATGAATTGGAGAACCATGACGTCGAATAACTAAGTATGCATAATCTCTCATCCCTTTAACATTAATATTTGGAGATTCAGCTTTTCCCCATTCTCCAAGTGGATTCTTATTAATTTTCTTAGACATCCCCAACCAACGCTTCAACACCTCTTCATTTTTATTATTTTCTGAAACTTCTTTCAAGTGTTCAAGAAATGATGTAATTAAATCTGATTCAGGAAGAATATCCTCATCATTAAGTGATTCGTATAAACTCTTGATTGAATCTTCAATAGATCGTGTAAGTTTTTCATTTACTCCCCATCTGCTTTCAAAATGAATATCCTCTTTGAACTTTGTGAAGTAATGTCCAAGCACCAATAGAAAGTGAGCATGATTTTGAGTACTTTTGTTTTGAGAAACATGTTTTAGCAGCTCTTGCTCTGAAACAACGCTACCAAGCGTTTCAATAACAAGCTTCATTTCTTCAAACACAGGCTCAGTTTCATCGAATGTATCCGACTTTCTTATAGTAGCAAGTGAATGTTCTTCAATTTGACGCACACGCTCACGTGTAATGCCATATTTTTTTCCAATTGCTTCAAGTGTTTGTTTTTGTGATTCTTTACCTAGACCGTAACGATTAATTAAAATATCACGCGCTCTCTCTGGTAGCACATCTAATAATTTTTTCGTTACCTGTTTAGGTTTGAATGTAATTGTTGCCATATAGTAGGTTTCTATTGAGTAATGTAACGAATGAATATCATCTAAGGTAGCTTATTTGCTTTATTAAGAGTAGCATCATCATTCATATGTGTCAATAGAATGAAAGTAGCTCAACAAAGCCTTTTCTGCCCTATATGACGATTGAAATTAACTTATTCTTGATATAAATAAATTTCTTAATTTCTTCGTCCCCAAGCCACTTTTGTACATTTTCACGAGTCACCACTTCTTTTTTTAAATCTTCCTCGGTAACATCTTTTGAGACAATAATTTCATCTCTAACTTTTCCATTAATTTGAATTGCTAACGTTATTTCATCTGATTGTAGTTTTGACTCGTCATATTCTGGCCACTCATTACCATGAACAGAGTCATTTTCACCAAAAGATTCCCACAACTCCTCAGAAAGGTGTGGTGCAAAAGAAGAAATCATAATAATCATCTGAAGTGCTCCTGCCTTATCAATCCCCTCCTTGGCAACCAAGGTAAGTAGAATCATTAAATGTGAAATTGCAGTATTGAGTTTAAGACGTTGAATATCTTCCCCTACACGCTTAATTGTTTGATGCAGTAATCGAGTAACTTCTTCGGAAGAACTTTCCACAATATGATCTTCAAGCGATGCAAATCGTTCCATGAATCTTCGAATTCCTACAATCCCATTTTGATCCCACGGATAATTTCCAGGCTCATTATATGGCCCAAGAAATGCTAAATATGTTCTTACAACATCTGCTCCAAACTGAGCAACTTCTTTATCTGGATCAATAACATTTCCCTTAGACTTACTCATTTTATTTCCATCAGTTCCTAAAATAAGTCCGCGATTTAATCTAAATGTATACGGCTCTTTTTCTGGAACTAAGCCCAAATCGAACAATGCCTTATGAAAGAATCGCGAATATAACACGTGCATAGTTGTATGCTCCGCGCCGCCTGAGTAAAAATCTACCGGCATCCAATTTTCTAACTGTTCTTTTGTTGCAAATTCTTTTTCATTATTTGCATCACAGTATCGTAAAAAATACCAAGATGAATCTACAAAAGTATCCAGAGTATCAGTTTCTCTTTTTGCATTTGCATCACAATTAGGACACGTAACATTTACCCAATCTTCAGCTTTTGAAAGTGGAGATTGCCCTAAATCGTTTGGTAAATAATCTTTCACGTCTGGTAATACAACTGGTAATTGTTCTTCAGGAACAGGTACCGCACCACAGGATTCACAGTGAATAAAGGGTATAGGACAGCCCCAATACCGTTGACGAGAAACAATCCAATCTCGGAGTTTGTACGTGTTTGTCATTTTTCCTCCAACATGTGTTGTAATCTTTTGTTTTGCATCATCTGATATAAAACCATTAAACTGCTCAGAGTTAATTAACTTCCCATTAGAACCAGCATAAAAATATGATTCTTTTGTTTTTATAGCTTTCAAAACATCTTTCATTTCAGAATGATTCATTGCTTCAGTGATTTCATTTAATGGAACCCAATAATGCTGGTGCTTTTCTTTTTCACTTTCACCTATTGCAACTTGCTCATCACTCTCTAATTCAAAAAGTAGAAATTCTTGCTCTGCAATTCTATTAACATCTTTATGTTTTGCAAAAAATTCTGATAAAACTGGACCAATCAATAGTCTAGAAAAAGAGATATTTACATAACCTGTTTCCTCTTGCACCTCTCTCTTTGCAGCTTCAATGAAATCTTCATCTCCTTCTAACCCGCCACAAACGAATGTTTTCCAGTTCTGTTTTGGCCAGTCTAAAATTAAATAAGTGTCATCTTTGCTGTTGTGTAATACAACAACGACACCTTTTCGGTACACAGATTCTTTACCTTCAATATGTGGTTCTCGCTTATCTGCAAACACCTCAGCTATAACAGGTTTAATTTCTAATCCAAACTTTTTAGCGAATTCATTGTCTCGCTCATCGTGTGCAGGAACAGCCATAACTGCACCAGTTCCATAACCCGCAAGTACATAATCTGCAATAAATACTGGAATCTCTTCACTATTTGCTGGATTAATTGCCATCACTCCATCTAGTAGAACTCCTGTTTTTTCTTTTTCTCCAATTAATCGATCACGTTCAGATTTTCGTGTTGTTGTTTCAATATACTCTAAAACTTCATCTTTATTAGAAACCATCTCTTCTTCTAAAAACCTTTTTACAAGCTTATGTTCTGGCGCTAGTACCATGTATGTAACTCCAAACAATGTATCTGGTCGAGTAGTAAAAACATCTATTTCTAAATGAGAATCTTTGACTTCAAATGAAAGTTCAGCTCCTTCACTTCTTCCTATCCAATTTTTCTGTGAATCTTTAATTGCCTGTGGCCAATCAAGCTCATCTAAATCATCAATTAACTTATCAGCATACTTAGTAATACCCACAGTCCACTGATTCATTTCCTTTTGCTCCACCAATGCACCAGAACGCTCTGCAGTTCCATCAGATAACACCTGCTCATTGGCTAGCACCGTCTTATCTACAGGGTCCCAATTAACTGTTGTTGATCGTTTTTCTACTAACCCTGCACTGTGTAATTGTAAAAATAGCCACTGCGTCCATTTGTAATAATCAGGATGACATGTAACCACTTCACGTGACCAATCAAACATCGCACCCATAGAACCTAACTGCGAACGCATTGCTTCCATATTTTCTTCAGTCCAAATACGAGGATTTAATCCATTTTTAATAGCAGCATTCTCTGCAGGTAACCCAAATGCATCGAACCCAATTGGGAACATAACATTCTTGCCACGCAACTTCATATATCGTGCATATATATCTGTTACACCAAATGCATACCAATGTCCTACGTGCAGATTTCCAGATGGGTACGGAAACTCAACTAGAACATAGTGATTTTCTTTTCCTGAAACATTGTTTTCAGTTTTGTACAAATTAGAATCTTCCCACTTTTTTTGCCACTTTTCTTCAATTTCTTTGTGATTATATTCTTTCATATGCTTACTATCTAATAGTGTGAATTTCTGGATTAATAGTTCTTTCAAAACAAGTTCTTCCTTCATCATGTTGCCAATCCTGATTTTCTTCAAGAAACCCTTTATTGTGAATACTTGATGGTTGCCTCACCGCATCATTCTTATCAAAGTCTTTAGATGCAGTTTCAAAATCTGCACACAACTCAAACAGTAAATCATCTTTTTTGCTGTATTCGTACTGTTCATTTGTTACGGGATCATTTTCAATAACAGTATATCGAAGCGGATCGTCTAGCACCTCCAATGACTGAGGTAACTGTTCTGTACGTTGCCAATAATCGAGGACTTCATATTGTAGTGAGCGCAAATTATCTATTCGGACATTGTCGTTCTTTATCTTTCGTTGTTCTGCAGGAGACCCAATTACCATAAATCCTGAGATGATTGCAATCAAGACAACCAAACTTACAAAATAACCAATCTTTTTTGATTTATTAGGATTTGTATACCAAGCACCTTCTAAATCTTTTCGGTAAAAACCAAATACACCAGCAGCAACAGCAAGTACTGAGATTGTTTTAATAATGAATCGTACTGTCACTTCTCCATCTAAGAAAAAGTTAAGTAATATAACAAGTGTGATAACACTTGTTATTGTTGTTATAAATAGTGTTAAGTATGTAAGCCACTTTCGAATAATATTTTCTCGCTCGGCCTCATTCTTGTGAAGATATACATTAACTTTTCTTGTGAAGAAGATGAACAAAGGAAACGAAACGATAAGTAATGATAGTGCAAATCGAAGCATTTCATAGTTACCACTGTAATATTCATTCACTATTGGAAATGCAATATTTGTGACAGCAAATATAAATTGCAAAAAACTAAATGCACTCAAAAAGAGAAATAGTGTCGCGCTAATGTATAAAAAGAAATCTTTTGGTGTGATTATTTTTTTTGCGTCATTCATGTATGTATACTACGTGATTAGATTTTAAACTCAATAACATCTCCGTCTTGCACAACATATTGTTTTCCTTCAATTCTAACCTTCCCTTTCTCCCGAGCCGCGGCGTACGAACCAACCTCAATTAAATCATCAAAAGCTATGACATCTGCTTTAATAAACTTTGTCAGAAAATCAGTATGAATTGCTGTCCCAGCTTCCGGTGCAGTTGATCCAACCTTGGTTGTCCATGCACGACTTTCAGTTTCACCGGTAGTAAAGTATGTAATTAATCCTAATAGCTCATACCCCTTCACAATCAATGCATCAAGACCAGACATCTCAATTCCTACAGACTGTAACAACTCAGCTTTTTCTTCTCCTTCAACATCAATGAGTTCTGCCTCCGTTGCAGCATCCAAAACAACATATGTTGCACCAGTCTCTTCAAAAAAAGTAAGTAATTCTTTATATTTTTCGTTTGTAGCGTCATCATCAATATTCCTTGAACCACTTTGACGATTCAATACATACAACATTGGCTTCGCTGTAAGTAAATGAAGTCCCTTAAATATCTTTATTTCATCTTCAGAAAGTGAATGAGTAAGACTATTAGCTAGTTTTTGATCTTGTAACACTACTAGCAGCTTTGTTAGTAAGTCTTGCTCTTTAACAGCATCTTTATCATTACGTTTTACATCTTTTGCTATTTTAGCAATTCTATTTTCTACCGTTTGCATGTCTGCAATAATAAGCTCTAAATTAATTACTTGAATATCATCAAGCGGGTGTACAGCACCATGCACATGTGTGATTTCTAAATCTTCAAAAATACGAACAACATGCGCAATTGCATGCGTGTCACGAATGTTAGTTAGAAATTTATTACCAAGCCCTTCTCCTTCTGCAGCACCCTTAACTAAACCTGCGATATCTGTGAATTCAACAGCAGCGGGAATTGATTTTACCGACTTACTAATTTCAGCAAGTTTATGTAACCGTTCGTCCGGAACACCCACAACACCGACAGATGGATCGATAGTACAGAATGGGTAGTTTTCTGATGGAACAGCTTGTTTTGTTAACGCATTAAAAAGTGTTGACTTACCAACGTTTGGAAGTCCTACAATTCCGATAGATAAAGACATAAATTTGAAGTTTAAGACTACTTCTTGACGTTGTGTTGTTTCATCAAGATATTTCGAAGCTCATTTTGGTGAGCCATCATTACAGACATTGCTGCATTTTGTTTATTAACACCATTTTTTACTTTCTCCTTAATCTCTTTTGCCATTTTTTCAAATATTTCTGGATGCTCTTCAACAGCTTTAAGCATCATGTCTGCTTGGTCTTTTGGTAACTGTGATAATTGCTTTTTCAGCATTGCTTTTGCTAGGAAATTCATAGTAGAAGTATGGTATCAATAATTAGAGTGTTTTACAAATCATCACGTTTCAGTTCACCTTCCTCACCAAGCCCTTCAGATTCATACGTAATTGTTCCACTTTCAGAAAGCTCTTTTTCGATACGAACAATGTCTTTTTTCTGACGCTTACTTTCAATACGAGCACTAACTAAACTCGGAAGCATTAGTAACGTTCCAACAATGAATCCGATAAGCATTGCTGCGATAATTATTAATGCAAGTGACCCCTCAAACGAGTACTGAAAAAACGTAACAAAAACTGTATCGTTATTTTGAAATGCGAAAACTAGTGAGAGAATCGCGATAATTACTGATAGAAAAATTGAAAATTTCATAATATAAATGTTAGACAAAAAGTATAGCACGCAACATTTTTTTATTGTAAATATTGTTTAATATTTTCTTTATGTGTTTCATAATCTGAAGCACAGTGGATTCGCCTGTTGTTGTCGTGAATATAAAACAAACAATCAGTTTTGATTGGTTGTGTTGCTGCAGCAAGTGCTGCAGCACCAGGACTTGCTATTGCTGCAGGTGGTAATCCAGAGTTTTGATATGTATTAAATGGAGAATCTAAATACTTATCATCAGAATATACTAGCGGCCACCAGACATCTTCTTCTCCGTCTGCCTTTATGTACTGTAATGTTGCATCAATTTGTAATCGCATCCCCTTGTTTATTCTATTTTGAATTACTCCTGAAATAATATTCATATCATGTTTTCCTGCTGCTTCTCGTTGAATTAGTGAAGCTATGGTAACAATCTGATGTTTTGTGCTTGATGAAACAGAATCACCCCCTGCGATTTCATTAACAGCAGTATACATTTCTTGTTCCATGCGTTCACGAACATGATCAGGAGATTCATCTTCATGAACGATATATTTTCCAGATTTTAAATACCCTTCTCCTCCAACCTCGAGACAAAGTGGTTCTTTTTTAGCAAAGGATGCTTTTTGATCATCACTCCAGTTAAGTGTATTTCCAACAATTTCAGCAACCTCTTCTTTTCGTAGCCCTTCATTAAATACAACATACTTATATTCTGGAGCAGTTAATGCAGCAAGCATTGAAAACGGTCCCATCATTTTTGAAAGTGTAAATCCACCAGGTTGAATATCAACACCAAATTCAACAGCGCTGCTTATCGCAGCATACATTAACGGATTATTTAAATAGCCATCTTCTTTTAGCTGTTCTACAGCTTGTCTATCATCAAGAGAATATGGGATAAACACGAATTGTTCTTCTGCACTTTGGACCATTGCATACCAAAGTGATACTACCAACAAACACGGAATTCCATACGTGAGCGTTTTTTGAATCATAGAAATAACTCGAAAGTTCATTGCTATATTATACCGTGATTTTAAGTACTAAAAAACCGCACAGATATGCGGTTTAGTCTATTGTGGACCCGACAGGACTTGAACCTGCCACCTCCTCAGTGCAAGTGAGGCGCTCTAGCCAGATGAGCTACGGGCCCGTACTGCTTGTTTTTAAACAAGTGAAGATTATTGTACACGTACTTTTTATGTGTGCAAGTGTTTTTAATTTTATGAGTGTTTTGAGTTTTTATGAGCCAATTCTATAACATGTATAAGAAAATCTTTATATGTAATTCCCACTGCATCCAAGGCTTTGGGTAATAATGACTCAGCAGTAAGTCCTGGTAACGCATTAGTTTCTAGTGCAAAAATTCCTCGAGTTTGATGAATCATAAAATCAGTTCTTGAGTAATGTCGTAAGCCTAAAATTTCATGTGCCTTTCGGGCATATTCATTCATTACTTCTTTTTCTTTTTGTGTAAAATTCCCTGGGCAAACCTCCTCTGTTTCGCCCCCATATTTTGCTTCATAATCAAAGAAGTTTTTGTCACTTGGTGGAATAATTTCAACTGAAGGCAGGGTGTATAAAGCTTGATCTCGCAACCCTTCAATAACTCCAACAGTTCCCTCTTTACCTTTAATATGCTCTTCAATTAAAATAATATTACAGCTCTGAAACGCAACAGAAAGTGCACTCTCTAATTCTTTAAAATTGGTTGCGACTGAAATACCAACAGATGAACCTTTATCTGCAGGCTTTACAACAACAGGCATTCTAAATTCTCGGACTATTTCTGTAGCAACCGAAGTAATATCTTCACCTTTTTCTACGACACGATAATCTGGTGTTTTAATATCATAACTTTCATATATTTCTTTAGTCTTGATTTTATTAATTGAAATCACAGCTGCCAATTTTTTTGGACCGGTGAATGGAACATTCAGTGACTGTAGCAAGTCTTGTACTTGTCCATCCTCACCATACTCTCCATGCATTGCGTTAAATACAACATCTACACCTCGTAACACTTTTATAGGTTCAACTTCAACACCTTGTTTATGCCATACACCCTGTTTATCAATAGTAATATCTATTACCCTATACACATCTTGCAACGTTGTAATTACAGACTTTCCTGTTTTTAAAGAAACTTCATACTCAGATGAAGGACCTCCTCGAAGTACTGCGATAGTGTGAATCATATACGTACAAGTATACCAACTTACCAGTACTTTTTTTAGTCTCTTTTTATAAGACTACTTTTACGTTGCTTCTTTCTGTAAAACTCAATAGCAAATCTATGCGCTTCACTATTCGCTAACAATATTGCTCGCTGATTATCTTCAACCACTCGTTCACCTCCAATAAATTTTTCTGGTTTATGTTTTTCATTTTTTACCACATTCACAAGATGGATAGTGATGCCGCAGTCTTTCAGTACTTGTTCGGCACGATTTCGTTGCCCAACTCCCCCGTCTAAAACAATAATCTCAGGCAATGGCCATTCTGTGTGTTTTAATCGTCGTAACAGTATTTCTTCTAATCCTCCAACATCATCCCCTCGCTTAGTTTTACGTAAAATAAATTTTCTGTATTCAGACTTTCGCACTTCACCATCTTCAACAACAGTCATGACACCTACTGAATTTTTTCCAGACATATGCGCAACATCATATGCTTCAATTCTTGTTGCAGCCCGAACACTGTTTCCTTTTTCTTTAATAATTTCATGCTTTAACAAAGAGACATCTTTTATATGTCCCAGTGCAAAAATTTGATTACGAAACTTTGAGGCATCCTCAAATCGTTCTTGCGTTGCAGCAACCTGCATCTCTTTTTCTAATAAACTCACGACGGCTTTTTTCTTCCCCTGTAAGAACAGTCGTATATGACGAATACTTTTCTTATATTTTTTTCGTGCTTCTTCATTATTTAAATTAGGCTCAAGACCAATTTGCTGATAGAGCGTAGAAATACTTTTATTTGTTCTAAATGGAAAAATTTTTCTAATTATTTTTAGAGCTTCACGCAACTGAGCTTGTGAAGGAAACGGTCCATATACAGCGAGATATTTTGTAGTATCAAAATCTAATGTTCTACCTCGTTCAATAAGTACTTGTGGGAAATCTTCTTTAGTGATTACAGTAAAACTGTAACTTTTATTATCTTTCTCTTTTGTATTTGCAATTGGTAAGTGCTTTTTAATTAGTTCTGCCTCTAACACTAGAGCCTCGAGTACAGAATCTGTTTCAATAAAATCTACTGTGTCTGCATGAGTCACCATATCTAAAATAAGTACACTTCTTGTTTTTAAGAGATCGTTAGAAAAGTAACTACGAACCCTGCTTCGTAGTGAGGTGGCTTTTCCAATATATAAAATCTTCTTTCCTTTTTTGAAAAGATATACACCAGGAGTGTCTGGGAGTGTTGTTTTTTTGAAGTCTTGCAGAGTCATGGCTGTAATAGTAATGTGAAAAATTATCAGAGTAAACCATAAAATCATACACAATCCAGCAGTACTTTTACTGAGACCAGATCTTTGATTCTAACTTTTTTCTTTACTTCTTCCCTTTCTTCAAGACCTGTTTCAAATACTTCCCTGTATATCCTTTTCCACTATCGGCAACTTGTTCTGGTGTTCCTTTTGTAACAATTTTTCCACCACCACTTCCACCTTCAGGACCAATATCGATAACGTAATCTGAAGACTTAACAACTTCTAAGTTGTGTTCGATAACTAACACTGTGTTTCCTTTATCCACTAATTTCTGCAAAATTTCTATCAGCTTTTTAACGTCTTCATAGTGAAGCCCGATTGTTGGCTCATCAAGAATATACATAGTTTTCTGTACATGTGCACGGTACAGCTCTGAAGATATTTTTACACGTTGTGCCTCTCCTCCAGAAAGCGTTGTTGCAGATTGTCCTAATTCTAAGTAACCCAAACCAACATCATTAAGTGAATTTATTCTGTCGTATATTGCAGGAATATCTTCAAAAAATACTAATGCCTCTTCTACTGTCATCTTTAGTATTTCGTAAATATTTTTCTTTTTGTACTGCACCTCTAATGTTTCTTTTGTGAATCGCTTTCCATCACACACATCACACGTTACATATACTGTTGGCAAAAAGTGCATCTCAACTGCGATAAGTCCATTACCTTGGCACGCTTCACACCTTCCTCCCTTAACATTAAAAGAGAATCTTCCAGCCTTCCAACCTCTGTATCGAGCTTCTTCAGTTTCAGCGAACATATCTCTGATGTGTGTCCAAGCCCCTGTATATGTAGCAGGATTAGACCGAGGAGTTCTACCAATTGCAGATTGATTAATTAAAATTGCTCGGCCAATATATTCAGTACCAGTAAATTCTTTGCAGTTAATGAGTTCGTTTGTTCGAAGCTTTCGGTCATACCTTCCCTGGAGATTTTTGTGCAGAACATCATACACAAGTGAAGATTTACCAGAACCAGAAACACCAGTCACTGTAAGTAATTTTCCAAGCGGGATTTCTACATTCATATTTGTAATATTATGAATATCTGCACCCTTAATAGATATCTTCCCTCTGTTTTCATCTCGTCGTTTCTTAGGAACTGGAATCTCTTCTTCACCCCGTAGGTATGCAAGTGTTTTTGAACCTGAAGGGTTTGTTTTTTGTGTTAATAGTTTATCTAAATCATCTGCTACAACAACTTCTCCTCCGTGCACACCTGCACCAGGACCAATATCAATTAAGTAATCTGCGGCATAAATTGTATCTTCATCATGCTCTACAACAATTACTGAGTTTCCTAGATCTCGTAATTCCAACAGTGTCTGAATAAGCTTGTCGTTATCTCGAGAATGAAGGCCAATTGTTGGCTCATCTAAAACATACAAGGCACCTACAAGCCCTGAACCTAATTGTGAAGCTAAGCGAATTCGCTGTGCCTCTCCGCCAGAAAGTGTATTGGCACGTCTGTCAAGTGAAAGATATTCAATTCCAACATCATTCATAAATTTTAAACGAGAAGAAATTTCTTTTAAAACAACCTTTGCGATATCACGCTCCTTATCTGTGAGTGTTAGTGTGTCGAAAAAAAGAGATGCATCACTAATTGCCATTGCTACAACGTCAACAATATTAATATTTTCTTTTCCATCTTTCATGAACACGTGCAGTGCTTCTTCTCGTAGTCGTGCACCCTTACAGTTTGGACATGGATCATCTGAATGAATATGTTTTACACCCAATCCGTTACAACGCTCACAAGCTCCGTATGGTGAGTTGAATGAGAACAATCGTGGCTCAACTTCTGGAAATGAGAATCCGTCATATGGGCACATAAATTTTGAAGACATGAGATTGTCTCCTGTTGGACTACTAATTTTAAGCAACCCTTCGGTTTCTTCAATAGCAGTTTCTATTGCATCCGAAAGACGCTCTTTCATGTCTTCTGTACCAGACTTAATATCACTAATATAAAATTCATCAATAAGAATATCGATATCGTGTTTTTTTGTTTTTGTAAGTTCAATTCTGTTTCGTAGCTTCACTTCTTTTCCATCAATTCGTGCCTTTTCGAAACCTTTATTTAAATAATCGTACAGCAGTTGATAGTACTCTCCTTTTCGTCCAACAACTACGGGAGCATAAATTTGCACCTGCATTTTATCGATATCTACACCCATTACTTTCTGCGATTCACCCAACTTCTTAGGATCAATCTTTTTTACGGTAGCAATAACGGTAGATAAAATTTCATCTTTTGAAAGTTTTTTAATCTCTCGTCCACACTCCAAACAATGAGGTTTTCCAATACGAGCAAACAAAATACGAAGATAATCATAAATTTCTGTAATCGTTGCCACGGTTGATCGCGGATTATTTGAACGAGACTTTTGATCAATAGAAATTGCAGGTGAAAGCCCAACTATTTCATCAACGTCAGGTTTCTGCATTTGTCGTAAAAATTGTCGAGCGTATGCAGACAATGACTCAATATAACGACGCTGTCCTTCAGCAAAAATAGTATCAAATGCAAGTGAAGACTTTCCTGAACCTGAAAGACCTGAAATTACAACCAACTTATTTCGCGGCATCGATACAGTGATGTTTTTTAAATTATGTGTTCGAGCTCCTCGAACTATAATTTCATCTGGTCCACCACCAGTCTCTTTTTTATTTGTTTGATTCTTTTTCTCTGCCATATTTGAAAACGTAGTGTAGCAGATTATAGTTTTTGTATAAAGAAAATATGACGTTCACTACCATATAGGATTTATGTGAAAGTCTTTTGCAGTTAAGCTACTGCTGCCAAGCGACCTAGTTTTCCTGAGTCCAAAAGACCCAGAATCTCGTCAGAAGCAATGGCTGAACCCCAGATTTCACCGTCGTCATCGACGCTGATATCTTTTATCGGCACACCCTGCAATCGCAGTTTGTCGATTGTAGGAATCACGTAGCTAATATACACATCAGAACGCCTTGCAAGCGCTTCAGGTGTGTCATCTGTTCGATTGATTCGTTTTGCCAAACGATTCTGCTGCTCACGCTCAGAGAGCATGAGATGAAACCCATACAAAATGGGTTGATTAATCCCCATTTGTTTGAGTCTACACTCAAGAATGTCGGCTTGCTCACAGTCGCGCGGGAAGCCATCAAGAATGAGACCCTTATCGCAACAGAGACCATGTTCGTGGACATAGCGCACGAGCATTTCCCCAGATGTAGCCGCGGTGATTAAATCACCACGTGCCTGAATCTCTCCTATCGTTACCAGTGGTTCATCTGGATGACGATGTGGGTCGACTTCATTTGCGTAATATCGCAAAACTTCTCCAGCACTGATGTGGACCATCTCAGGTCTCTCAGCGCGAATATTTTGTGCGACATTATTTTTTCCAACTCCATGTGAGCCAGCCAATAGCAGAACGATGTTTTCAGTTTTCAATTTTATCAGTTGTTTTTTCTCAATTTTAAAAATGTATAAATACACATTTTTGGGTTCATATAAAAAGTACCTCAATAAAAATTAAATGGCAAGGGTTACACGCAGTCATTATGCACCACACACGTAATCAGAAGTATCAGTAATTGAACTTACGAACGTTGTTGTGGCCTTGTTAGTTGAATCAATACAATAAAATCCAGATGTTGCGTTCAGCTGCGCCTCGACAGCCCAACGAGTTGTTGCATCTATACAAGTAACTGTTTGCGAACGCTCTTCGACACCTTCAGTAAATTTAGTTAATTCAGAACACAGTGTTGCATATGAACCAGTGTCATCAAATACAATTTCAGCTTCTGTACGAAGTCCAGATAGTGTTGATTTAATTGCCGCATCATTTCCTTTTTCCCTGGCAGTAGAGAGTGAACCAACAACAACCGAAGAAAGAATTCCTATGATTGCGATAACTATAAGAACTTCAATAAGTGTGAATCCTTTTGCTTGTTTAGTGCACTGTTTTTTCATTACTACTAAGTATACTACTAATACTGGTAATTTCGTTCACTACTTCTCCTCTCCTGCAGCTTTTACTTTTGCCTCCAACTCAGCCTTCTTTGCTTTAACTTTCTTTTTTTCTATTTTCTCTAAATTTTCTTTAATAGCTTTGATTTCATCTCTTAAAATAGCTGCTGTTTCAAAATCTAAAATTTTAACTGCACCATTCATTTGTTTTTCTTTTTGCATTAATACTTTATCTGGATTCTTCTCTGCACGTTTCATATCAACTTTTAGGAGTGTTTGAACAGCTTTTTGATGATCAGTCTTCATTGAATCTGTAATATCTTTGATTTCTTTTGCAATAGTTTTTGGAGTGATGCCATGCTCTTTGTTGTATGCCATTTGTAATTCTCTTCGACGTGCAGTTTCTGCCATCGCTCGTTCCATCGAACCTGTTATCTCATCTGCATATAAAATTACTCGCCCATCAACATTACGTGCAGCTCTACCAATTGTTTGAATTAGCGCAGTTTCACTTCTAAGAAATCCTTCTTTATCTGCGTCTAATATTCCTATCAAAGTCACCTCTGGCATATCTAATCCTTCTCGTAGCAAGTTAACACCAACAAGTATGTCGTACTTTCCTCTTCGAAAATCTGTAATTATCTCGATCCGATCGAGTGCCTTAATATCACTATGCACATACGCAGTTTTAATTTTTTTCTCTTGCAAATATTCAGTCAAATCTTCTGCCATTTTTTTAGTTAATGTTGTTGCTAGCACCCTTCCCCCCTTTTTAATTGCCGCTTGTGCTTCTTTAATGAAATCAAATACTTGCCCTTTGTAGCCTTTAGCTTCTGTTACAGGCTTAACATCAACAACTGGGTCCAGAAGTCCTGTTGGGCGAATTACCTGTTGGGCGATAGTTTTTGAATGTTCAAGTTCAAACTTACCTGGTGTCGCAGTTGTGTGAATCACCTTATCAACTCGTTTCATGAATTCTGGAAATTGTAATGGCCGATTATCCATCGCACTTGGAAGTCGAAATCCATGATCAACCAATGTTCGTTTTCTTGCCTGATCGCCATTAAACATTCCTCCAATTTGAGGAACTGTAACGTGTGATTCATCAATGATTAATAGAAAGTCCGGATCACCATTTGGTTTCTTAGGAAAGTATGAAAGTAACGTGTCTGGAGCTTCACCTGGTTTTTTTCCTGAAAAATGCCGAGAGTAATTTTCAATTCCGTTCGTATAACCAACTTCTCGAATCATCGCTGTGTCGTACGTTGTTCTTCGCTTCAAACGTTCTGCTTCTAAAAGCTTTCCATCTTTTTCAAATATCTTTAATTGTTCTGCAAGCTCATGCTTGATTGCTTTAATAGATGCCTCGACTGTGTCTTTGTCAGTTACGAAGTGTTTAGCTGGGAAAAAATAAAAATATGGTATTTCTTCAATGATTTCTCTTGTTGTAGCATCTATTTTAGTTACATGAGAAATAGTCTCTCCATCAAAACTTACTCGAACAATAAATTTTTCTGAAATAGGCATTACCTCAATCGACTGCCCTATCCCTCGTAAAAAACCAGGATTTAGATCTGCATTCGTTCGGTGAAAGTGAATTTTAATAAGCGCACGCACAAAATCACCACGTGACATTTTATCTCCAACCTGCAACTTCATATTCTTCTTTTCATATTCTTCAGGAGCTCCTAAACCATAAATACAACTTACTGAAGCAATAATAATTACATCTTTTCTTGTTAACAATGCCTGTGTTGAAGCATGACGGAGACGGTCAATTTCTTCATTAATTTGCGCCTCTTTTTCAATATATGTATCAGTAACTGGCATGTACGCCTCGGGTTGATAGTAATCGTAATACGATACAAAATAATGAACCGCATTATCTGGGAAAAACTCTCGGTACTCTTGTGCCAACTGAGCAGCAAGTGTTTTATTATGTGCCATAACAAGTGTTGGCTTTTGCACCTCTTGGATAATATTAGCTGCGGTGAACGTTTTTCCAGACCCAGTAACTCCTAATAATGTTTGGTGTTTTTCACCTTTTTTGTAACCTTCAAGTAATTGCTTAATAGCTTCAGGCTGGTCCCCTGCTGGCTTATACTTTGATTTTAGTGAGAATTTCTTTGATTCCATTGACATAGAGAATAACACACTTACGAACTGTACTCCTTCAAAAAATCATTCTTATATTCTTCAAACTTATCTTCTAAAATAGCCTCTCGTGCTCCAACCACAAGCTGATTAATAAAATGTAAATTGTGCTGTGTAAGAATAATTGCTCCAAGCATCTCTTTTGCTCTAAATAGGTGCGACACATATGCTTTTGTGAATTGTGTATCAAGTGGAAGTGTTGAAGTTTCATCAAGTTTTGAAAAATCATCTCTAAACTCACTTCTCATTAAATTAACCTTTCCGTTTTTCGTATACATTGTCCCTGTTCGAGCCAAACGAGCAGGCGCAACACAATCAAACAAATCACACCCTCTCTCTATAGCCATAAGTAAATCTTCCGGTTCTCCAATTCCGAGTAAATGCCGAGGTTTCTCTTTTGGAAGTTCTTCATTCACCCATTGCACAGCGCTACTCATATCTTTCTTTTCAAATCCTCCACCGATACCAAATCCATCAAAATCCAAATCTTTCATAAACTTTGCACTTTCCCTTCGCAACTTTTCTACCCTTCCTCCTTGTACTATTCCAAATAGAGCTTGTTTTTCTGCTTGTTTAGGTTTTGATAGATGAAACTCTAGAGACTGTTTTGCCCATCGATGTGTTCTGTCTAGTGCCTCAGCTTGGTAATGATCTGACTCTCCTGTTGCTGTACATTCATCAAATGCAAAAATTATGTCTGCACCTAAATTATGTTGAATTTCGATAGATTTTTCTGGAGTGAAATAATGTGCACTTCCATCTATGTGTGAACGAAATGTTACACCATTTGCATCAATCTTTGCTGGCTTAAAATGCTCAGACACACCTCTACCATCTACAACATCAGCATTTGAATCTGCAAGTTTTATTTCTTCAACTTGTTCTCCATCTTTCTTATTTTGAATTTTGAGAATACCGCTTCCGAATGCAACACCCAGCGAGAATACTTGAAACCCACCGGAGTCTGTCATAATTGGACCATTCCATTGCATAAAATTATGTAAACCGCCTGCTGTAGCAACTCGTTCATCACCAGGCTCTAAATACAAGTGATATGTATTAGCTAACACAACTTGCAGCCCTAAATCTATAATTTGTTGCGGCAATACACCTTTCAGTGTTGCTTTTGTAGCAACAGGAACAAAGGCTGGAGTTGCAATAGTTCCATGTGGCGTTTCTAAAATTCCAGCTCTACCCATCTGGTTTGGAATTTCTTTTTCAATACTGAATGTAATAGGTTTTTTCATACAAAGAGCTTACAGGAAAATAAAAATATATAAAGATTTTTACTTATAGATACTTACCCTGTACAATGATTTTTATGTTTGGAAAGAAAAAAATAAATAATGAAGATAAGAAACGAAAATTTAATCGCCCTTTAGTTGAACCTATTAGCTATGAATCACTAAGTGATGACATTGCTGCACGTGCAGACCGTGTCAGTGAAGAAATCAAGAATGGTTTTACCATGATTGGTACATTCGACAAATCTGTAACATTTTGGGGTTCTGCGAGAACTATGCCTCATGAAGATGATTACAAAATAGCTGTTGCATTAGCTGGTAAAGTAGCTAATGCTGGCTACACGGTAGTTACAGGAGGAGGTCCTGGAATCATGGGTGCTGGAAACTGTGGAGCGCATGATGCTGGAGGAAAATCTGTCGGGCTTACTATCAAGCTTCCTATGGAACAAAAAACGAATCCTTGTGTCTCGCACTATTACGACTTTCACTACTTTTTTACAAGAAAACTTTGTATGGCATTTGCTGCCGAAGCATACTTATTTTTCCCTGGTGGGTTTGGAACATTAGATGAACTATTTGAAATCCTTACACTTGTTCAAACTAAAAAAATTACCCCTGCACCAGTAATTATATTAGTTGGATCAGATTACTGGAACGATTTAGACAAATTCATCAAAAAGCAATTACTTGCAAAAGAAAAAATCAGTGAAGGTGATGAACATTTATACACCATTACTGATGACCACGAAGAGATACTTGAACTGGTACGTAATGCTCCATTTCGAAAAAGTGCGTAGCAACTAGAAAAGGAAGAAGTACAGTACAGTAATTAATGCTACTGAAATTGCAACAGCAGTTTCAGTTTTTTTATTTGATTGATTTTTTTTGTCCATAATTTTATTAAATATAGTTTTTATTCTGATAATTGATGCATTGTCACTTGTGGGAATGGAATTTCAATTCCTGCATCATCAAACGCTTCTTTAATTCGCTTTCTAAATTCACCAGCAACAGCAAACTGTCGTGAAGGTTTTGTGTCACCGATAATTTTTAAGATAACAGCACTATCACCTAAATCTTGCACACGAAGAAAGGTAGGTGCTGAAATAATATCATTTACCCATTCTTTGTCTTTAGCTAAATCTTCACCAACCTTATTAATAATATCCCTAGCAATATTAATATCTGAACCGTATCCAATTCCAACATCAACATTGATTCGTGAAAATCCTTTTGATTTATTTGAAACTGTTGTTACTTCACCGTGTGGAATGTGGTGCACAGTTCCATCTAAGTCTCGTAATGTTGTAACTCGTAAGGAAATATCTTCTACAGAACCTCCTATTCCAGAAATCTCAACAGCATCACCAACTCGATATTGGTTTTCTAAAATAATAAATAATCCAGTGAAAATATCTTTCACCAAGTATTGTCCACCAAAACCAACTGCCAAACCAATTACTCCAGCACCAGCAATTAGTGGACCAATATTTACTCCTACCTCAGATAAAATCATCATCAAAGCAAGGATCCATACTAAAATCCTGGCTGTTCCTGAAAGAATCTTTATGAGCGTATTTTCTCGCTTCTCTTCAGCCTGTTTTGATAATTCTCCATGCTTAGTAGTAATAATTCTTCGCACCAACTTCTCCACTCCTACAGAAATAAATTTATTAACAATAAGTACCACTACAATAATTCCCAAAACCTTAATTCCGTGTGTAAACAGCCAAGTTTGAACGATTGGCCATAGTTCTTGTAATTTCATGGAAAAAGTATAACAAACTAGCTTCAAAATAAAATGCACATTATAATTGCACTACTTAGCTAGCTAACAAACTACCACTATGATGAAAATTTTAGGAATTACTTTTGTTGCAATTATTGCATTAGTAATTCTCTTCTTCTTATTTACGCAAGGTCCACGCTTATTATTTAGTAATTTTCCAGAATTTGGAGGAGGAATTGAACAAGTAAACAACTCAGAATCTGAAAACAAAGGTGCTGACGAAAAGGGTGCACCAGCTGACCAAGCACTACTAGGGTCTGGACTTCGCACCAATACACTAGAATCATCTATTCCTTTGAACACAATTTTAAATGGAGGCCCTGGGAAAGATGGTATTCCTTCTATTGACGCTCCAAATTTCAGAGATGTTAATTCAGCGTTAGCGACTGAAGATGGCAACGGCTTTGGTGTTGCAGTTTCTCTTAATGGTGTGAATAAATTTTATCCATATAACATCATGGTTTGGCATGAAATAGTTAATGATTCGTTTGATGAAGTCCCTGCACTGGTCACCTTTTGTCCACTCTGTGGCTCAGCGATAGTTTTTAATCCTGTCATTCAAAATGTGAAACGAGAATTTGGTGTTTCAGGACTATTGTGGGAATCGAATCTACTAATGTATGACAGAACCAATGAAAGTCTTTGGTCTCAAACTAAAGGTGAAGCAGTAGTTGGTGTCGATACAGGAACCAAGCTTGCACTATACGACTCTGAAGTTATGACATTGCAGCAATTTGCAAGCCAATTTCCTTCAGGTGAAGTACTGGCTAGACCTCTAGATTCAGTACGAGATTATGATTTTTATCCGTACGGAGATTATGACCAAAGCGAAAGTCTTATTTTTGAAACAAGCGTTCAAGATACAAGGCTACCAGCAAAAACACTTATGTACGTTATTACTAGCGATGAAACTTCTGTTGCTCTTAAGCGTGATGACGTACTAGCAACGCAAAACGTAGAACTAGAAGTGAATGGTAACCAACTACTTGTTACCGGAAGTAACGGGAACATTAGCGTTATTGATTCTAATGGAAATGAATTACCAGGCTACACAGAAATGTGGTTCTCTTGGGCAACACACCATCAAGACAACGGGGTTGTGTGGACTAGATAATTTATTACTAACTGCGCGCTTCGTTTAATCTAGAATGACTCTTTGTTTCTAATTTTTGACAATGCATCATCTAATTTTTTACGTAACGTATTTGGATCAATAACATTCTTAATAACAAATTCTTTTTCAACACCTGCGGTTTGTACTCGCAATTCTCCAAAATTCATAAATGTTGAAATTATTCCATGCTGTTCTGAAGTAACGTCTTGAATTTTCGTTAATTGCATAGTTGAAATTTCTCTACTAAACAATCCGTGTTGTTCAATATCAATCAGACGTTTATTTGTAACAATCCAAACATCTAAATAAAATTCAGTCCATAAAACAAACATAATCATCCACACAACAAGAAGCCATGCTGTGTATAAAAATAAAAATAACATAATTGCATTACCAGATGTCTGAAAAACAACTGGCAAGGATGAGGCAATACTAAAAATAATTATTGGTACGACAAGAGCCACAAATCCCCAAAAAATCTCTGTTGCTAAAACAAACCAGTGCTTTCGTACCTCAAATAAAATGTGTTCGTCTTTGTCTAAAGTAACCATATATTTTTATTTTATTGAATAAAACTGTATGCGCCAATAAATATTGCTAATAAAATCATTGCTCCAATCCCTCCAACAAAATAAATTGTTTTTGCAAACACTTTTCTGTTTTCCTTCACACCATAATATCCCCAGTGATGAACCAGCACCCAACTCACAAATAAAAATGCACACAGTAAAATAAACCACGTTGCCCACAACACGCTCGGACTAATAGGTACAGAAATTTTAAATACATCACCGATTCTTTTTATACCAAATGATATTCCTTCGTTCATATCTTTAATTGTAGCAGATTGTAAAAAGAAAATTTGCTACACTACACAACATCATGAGCAAAAAAATTACCACAGAATCATATAAAGGAGTGCGTGACTTTTACCCAGAACAACAATTTATTCAAGATTATATTTTCTTCGTCTGGGAAGATACACTTGAAAGCTTTGGGTATGAAAAATACAACGCATCTGTTTTAGAACCATCAGCACTGTATGAAGCAAAATCTGGAGAAGAAATTGTTACAGAGCAAACATATAACTTTAAAGATCGTGGAGACAGAATGGTAACAATGCGCCCAGAAATGACACCAACGGTTGCGCGTATGATTGCCGGAAAGAAACGAGACCTGGTCTTCCCTGCCAGATGGTTTTCTATTCCAAATTTGTTCCGTTACGAACGTCCGCAAAAAGGTCGACTTCGTGAACATTGGCAATTAAATGTTGATGTGTTTGGTATTACTCATATTCAAGCTGAAATAGAAGTAATTGAAATTGCAGCAAAACTTCTACAAAATTTTGGACTTACAGATGCGCAATTTGTTATTAAAGTGAATGATACTGCTCATCTTAATAAAACATTAGACGCTGCAGGATTAGATGAAATTCAAGCACATGCATATAAAAAATTACTTGATAAAAAAGCAAAACTTCCTGCAAAAGAATTTGATACAAAAGCAAAAGAAATTCTTGGTGAAATTGCAGTACCAGAAATTACCGAGAGTGAGAATATTACAGCAATAAAAGAAAAACTAAGATTACGAGAAATTAGTAACGTAGAATTTGCACCTGAAATTGTTCGTGGGTTTGATTACTATACTGGTGTTGTATTTGAGGTATTTAGTACAGACGGAAAAAATACACGATCATTATTTGGAGGAGGAAGATATGATGATTTACTAGCAATCTTTGATGAAGAGAAACTTCCTGCTGTTGGATTTGGTATGGGCGATGTAACAATGAAAGATGTACTGGAAACATATAATCTACTTCCCGAGTTCTCTCCGTCTGCTGAACTATCACTATGCCCACTTAATGACAGTTATTATGATGCTGCAGCTTTACTTGCAGATGATTTGCGAAAAGAAAACGTAAACGTAGTTGTCGACTATTCTGGAAAAAAAGTTGGTGAACAAATTAAACGAGCAGATAAACGTAAAATCCCTTTTGTGATTTGCCTTGGCGATGATGAAATTCATACTAATAAATTTACTTTAAAAGAACTACTAACAGGAAAAGAAAAAGTTGTTAAACAAAATAAAATTGCGCAATTTGTGAAAAAACAAAAGTAATACTACAATACGTTTTTACATATTACTGACTTAGACGAATACCATGAGAAAAATTACTTTTGACATTGAAACAACAAATACATTTGATGAGGCAGGATCTTCACAGGCAGCAGACTTGGACTTAGCTGTTGTATGTATTCACGACTCTGAAACAGATGAATATTCGCATTACTTTAAAGAAACACTGCAAGACCTTTGGCCCATACTAGAAAAAGCTGACATGCTAATTGGCTACAATTCAGATCATTTTGATGTGCCACTTTTAAATAAATATTATTCTGGAGATCTCACTGCAATTAAAAGTTTAGACATTCTAAAAGAAATTAGAGCGTCAGAATTAGGAAGACGAATTAAACTCGACCATGTTGCACAAGCAACCTTGGGTGAAGCAAAAAGTGGAAATGGTCTTGAAAGTATTGTGTGGTGGCGGAATGGTGAAATTCAAAAAGTTGTCGACTATTGTATTCAAGATGTAAAAGTAACAAAAGATGTTTACGATTATGCTCGTAAAAATAATCAACTTAAATATCCAGACAAGACTACGGGTGAAGTTAAAACGTTTTCTATAGACGCATCAAACTGGGAGGACAAGGGTGAAACTGTTTTAGCTCCAACGTTTGGGTTTTAAAAAATAACTAAAATAACTATCGCAAGTGCAATTCGATACCAAATAAACACATGCAATGTGTTGTTCTTTAGATATGAAAGCAAAAAGTGAATTGCAATAATTCCAACAACAAATGCTGCAACTGATCCCGCAAGCAACTCTAATCCAGAACTTAGCAACACACCCTCTTGTGCTAAATCAATAATTTTTTTTGCACCAGAACCCACTAAAATAGGAAATGCTAATAAAAAAGAAAATCGAGTTGCTGCTTCCCTACTTAACCCTGAAAATAATCCTCCAGATATAGTCATTCCAGAACGAGAGAATCCTGGCACCAACGCCAATGCTTGAAAGCAACCAATCAGTAAACCTTTTTTTACTGTTAGCTCATCTTTTTTTATCACACGTAAAGCAACAACCTTTTCTGCAGCAAGCATAACCAATGCACCAAAAATAAGTGAAAATGCAACCAATGCACTATTTCGGAAAATAGTTTCCATACTCGACTCAAGCATCAATCCGGCAATAACCCCCGGAATTGTTCCGACAACAATCGCATATAGTAATATTTTATCTTTCTTTTGAACTAAATCTCCTTTTTTAGTAATAATTAAGAAAAAATTTTCTATATATTGCAAAATATCTTTTCTAAAATATACAAAAACGGCTAACGTTGTTGCTAGTTGCAGCACAGCATCAAATGCTAAGTCGTTTGTTTGTTGGATGGATAAAAACTCTCTAAAAAAAATTAAGTGGCCAGAAGAAGAGATTGGAAGAAACTCAGTTAAACCTTGCACGATTCCTAATATGATTACGCTAGCTATTTCATTCATATTTTATATATAGTATGCTAATGCCATTATCGTAACACGAGACAAATTATGAATGAACAAGAAGACAAAAGTAAATTATTTATTCCAGGAGCAATTGTAGTTGCAGGTTTAGTTGTTGCATTTGCAATTTTTTTTGGAGGTGAAAAAGCACCAACAGTCCCAACCGATGACGGTAACGACAATGTTGCTTCACCACAAGAAGTTGCTGTAACACCAGTTACTGAAGATGACCACATCTTAGGTAACCCAAATGCAGAGCTAGTTGTTGTTGAATACTCAGACTATGAATGCCCATTCTGTGCACGATTTCATCCAACAATGGATCAAATCATGGAAGAATATGGAGACAGTGGAGATGTAGCTTGGGTCTACCGACATTTCCCTCTACAGATTCACCCTGATGCTCGACCTGCCGCTGAAGCATCTGAGTGTGTCGCAGAACTAGGAGGAAACTCAGCATTCTGGGATTACTCACGAGTACTATTCGAAGGTGCACCTGAGTCACTTACAACAGCAAACTTAAAAACTGCTGCATTAGGACTAGGTATCGATGAAGCTGGATACGCAAGTTGCGTTGAAGAAGGAAGATATGCAGACAAGGTACAGCAAATGTACGACGACGGACTTGCAATTGCGCAAGCTGATCCTCAATTTGGAACACCATACTCAATTATCTTGAAGAAGGATGGAACACAAGCAGTGATTCCTGGAGCACAACCATACACAGTTGTGAAACAAGTAATTGACGCAATGCTAGCTGAATAAGTATTTTAAAATACTGTATCAGTAAAATAAAAACCTCATATTTCTATGAGGTTTTTATTTTACTTTCTATTTTTAATTGAACTGTAGAGTTCGCAATATTCACAATCTTTTTTCTTACAGCCCTTATCAAGAAAATCATTATTCATTATTTGCGTGTGCATCTCATTAATCTCAGCTTTTAAAACAGCAATATCTTCTTCCGATACATGGACTGTATGTTGTTCATATTTTTTAGTTTTTTGGTTTTGTTCAACAAAATCTAAAAGCGCACTTTCAATTACATATGGAACAGCATCATTATTTTTTAAAAGTAGATGGTAGAAAACAAGCTGTCGCTCTAATGCTGTTTTTTGTTGTTTATCTTTCTCTGAAAATGTTTTACCGGTTTTGTAATCTACAACAGTAATTTTTGAATGAGAACTATCAGTAAAAATTATTTTATCTAGCCGACCATTTAACGTAACTGAAACATTATCAGACATTATCATGTCACGGGAAACAAATTGCTCTAATGCAACCTCAAGGCTCCATTCTTTTTTATATGTCTCATAATACTCTCCTAACGACTCTAATCCCCGCTTTACCAAATGATCTAAATCAGTTTTAGATATCTGCAATCGGTTCATATTTTTTTCAAACAATAACAGTAATTCTTTTTTTGGAGTCAGAACTTTATCTTCTAAAGATTTTTTAAAGAATGTTTCTAGTGTGTTGTGTACAGCATCACCATACGCCAAGCTTGGAGCATAAGGCGAAGGAAGACGTAATAAACTTTTAAAAAAATATGAAACGGGACATTGTAAAAAATTATTTAACGCAGTTACATTAATAGACCGTTTCTGGTATATCTCTTGAATAAATTGGCCGTCAAAAATACTCTTATCAACTTTGTTGTTTCGTAAAAATAAATCCAATGATTCAACATGCGCTTTCTCAAATTCTTGAACTGCAATATGTTCGAATAATTTATTATTAATTTCAGATAAAAACTGTGTTTTCTCTTTCTTAACCCCTAGACCATCTGTGGATGCGCTCGTGATAATAAGTTTATTTTTAGCACGCGTCATTGCAACATAAAACAATCTACGCTCATCATCAATCCCTCCTTTGTATGTCTGAACAGGTAAAGCGATATCACTTGGTGTGCGTCGTTTTTCCCAATTCTGCCTCACAGCGTTTACGATGAATACATATTCAAATTCTAATCCTTTAGATTTATGCGCGGTTAGTAATTGCACTCCAGTACTCTGTTCTGGTGAATTGGTAGCAATATGGACACCGTATTTTTCATATGTATCGATAACTGAAAGAAATGTTTTTGCATCAAGTTGTGCATGTGCGTCAAGTTGTTTTTTAATTTCATCAAACAATTTATCTACCAAAGATATGTGATCCTGGCTTGCAGATTGGGACAAAATAAATGAAAGGCATGTAGTTCGTTCAAGTAGAAATTTAAAATATGCGTCAAATTGCATATTGTGTGAGGCAGCAAGGCAATCACCTACACAAGAAACATACTCCGAGAAAAGTTCTTTTGTTTCTAAAAATGCAAATAAAGATAGTGATTCTTTATTTGTTGCAGATTTTGCTTCACGTTTTAATTGTGAAAATTCATCTAAAACTTTTGCTACCTCAATTGGATTACAATTCATAAAATCCACAAATAGAGATTTTGCAATAATACTATCGTTACCAATGTCTGCAGCAGCGCGCAACATAATAAGTATGTTTTGAATTAGCCTGTGCTCAAGAAGATATTCATTAGATTGAATTGTGTGTGGAATATTATTAGCATTTAAAACATCTTGTAATGCTTGCACTTCCTTATTTGAACGATAAATAATTGCCACTTCTTCTAAAGAAACACCTTCGTTCAACAATTTGTTAATTTCATTGGCAACATACAATGCTTCAAATTTTATATTTGAAAATTCTCCAACAAAAATATTTGCTCTTGTTTTTGCATTATCTGTAGATGATACAAGCTCAACAGCATCTACAACAGATTCTGTAATTAAGTCATGAGACGCATCTAATATTTCTTGATTTGAACGATAGTTAGTTTGCAGCGCGACTGTAAGGACATCTTTATACATTGTTTGAAATCGTTCAAATGCTTCTTTGCTCGCACCTTGAAACCTATATATAGATTGTTTTTCGTCACCAACCGTAAAAATATTAGGACGATTTTCTAAATGGGGGGCTGATGTTAGTAACTCAACAATTTTGTTTTGCCCTTCATTTGTATCTTGATGCTCATCAACTAAAATATATTGATATTGCTCTGCTATATCAAATTGAAAGTCTTCACTATTTTCTAAGCCTTGTATTGCACTTAAGATCATGTCACTAAAATCATACAAGTGATTTTCTTGTAAATGCTTCTGGTACAAACCATAGACTTCAACAATTTCATGAACACGTGCGACCTTCTTTAAAAGTTTTGTCTCTTCACTAGTCTTAATATCCCCAGCAGCATTATTTCCATACTTTCTTTTATAGTACAAACCATCATCTTCATATAATTCTTTTTTCCATAAACCAATTTTTTCTGGAAGCATTTGTGGAGAAATTCCTTCCTGCTTCAGTGTATCTATTGCTTTTGAAATAGAGCGGATGGCATAAAATTGATCAAACTTTGAAGTAATGTGTTCGAAGTTGCCTTTCGCAATTATTGATTCAATCGTTTGTAATTTTTCTAAATCTGTAATTACTCGTGCATGCTCAAACTCTGGAAAGTAAAATTCATATTCTTTAATAATATGTTCTGCAAATGAGTGAAATGTATACAGACCAATTTGGTATGCCCTGTCGCCAATAAGCTCAACTAGCTTCTTTCTCATTGCGTGTACACCAGCATTTGTGAATGTAAGCGCCAAAATATTATCAGGTGAAATATCTGTTTGTTTTAAAATATTTGCAATACGGAGTGTCAGTAAGGTTGTTTTACCTGTCCCAGGTCCAGCAACCACTGTCACAGGTCCCTCAATTGCGTCTACAGCCTTTTTTTGTTCACTATTTAACTGTGAGTACTTTTTCTGGAATAGTTGCTCATAATCGTTCATAGGGGCATTGTAGCATTATTGTGTTTTATAAAGAAAAATCTCAAGTTTACACAAGAGGAACCAGTAAAGGATTAAGTTTCAATGAATAGAATGGGGTTTCAACTACCTGTCTTTTTACTATGATTTGCTTCCACAAATCTGCTAAAAGTTCAGGGTCTTCATGACCATTAGTAAATGTAGCAAAACCGTAATTTGAAATGCGCTCGTGTGGAATATTAAATTCAGCCACAGCCTCCCAAAAATTCATCCCTGCAGATACTGCAAGAATACAGTATCCAGATTTATTAACGTCCAGTGCATCAAGTGCATCCGAGTTAAACTTCTTGTACCATCCTGGAATACGTGAATCCAGAAAAACAATGCCTGCATCTCGACACTGAACGAGTCTATTATATAAGGTGCTCATACAATAAGCGTACTCTTCTATTATTTCTTTTGCAATTAAAAACACCCACAGAATATGTAGGTGTTTTCTTCTACTAAAATAGATTTTTAGTAGTTCTTCAATCGATTAGACTTTTCATGTTGTCGTATCTTCTCATGAGCCTTGGCCTCAATTTGTCGAATACGTTCACGTGTTACTCCAAACTTTTTCCCAACTTCTTCTAACGTATGTTGGATTCCGTCATCGAGTCCATGTCGCATTTCAAGAATTTTTCGTTCTTTCTCAGATAAGTCACCGAGAATTTCGCGGACCTGATCAGAAAGAATTCTTCGTGAAGATTCTTGATCGGGTGAAAGAATTTTATCGTCAGGAATAAAATCTCCAAGTGTAGACTTTTCATCTCCTTCATCTCCCACCGGATTCTCCAAACTTACAGTATTTTGATCGATCTTTTCAATAGTGTAAATTTTTTCTACATCTACACCCATCTCAATCGCAACCTCCTCTTGCATTGGATCACGTCCAAGATCTTGACTCAGGCGTCGGAACACTTGTTTATATTTTGCAATTGTTTCAACCATGTGAACTGGCACACGAATTGTTCGAGACTGATCTGCGAGCGCACGAGTGATTGCTTGGCGAATCCACCACGTTGCATACGTAGAAAATTTAAACCCCTTTTCCCAATCAAACTTATCTACAGCTTTAAATAATCCTAAATTACCTTCTTGAATTAAATCAAGCAATGTTAAATCTGGACTTCTTCCCACATACTTTTTAGCAATTGAAACTACTAGTCGTAAGTTTGCTCGTGCAAGTAATTTCCTAGCTTCATCATCCCCAGTTTCAATTCGTTGTGCTAATTCTTTCTCTTCTGAAGCTGCAATAAGTGGGAATTGACCAATCTCTTTCAAATAAATTTGAATTGAATCATAACCAGAAGAACTTTTAGAAAAAGCATACTTCTTAGTTTCATCTTCTTTATCTATATCAAGCAATCCTCCTCCTTCCAAAATATCAACTCCAGATTGGTGAAATTGTACATACAGCTCATCAAGACTAATTAAATCATCTTCAATTGTTGGAAATTCTTTTAAAATTTCATCGTATGTAACATAGCCACGCTCACGCCCCTTGGTGAGTAGTTTCGTGTATTTTTTTTGAAGCTCTTGAGCTTTCTTGGTAAGTGGCTTTTTCTTAGCAACTTTTTTAATAGTTTTAGTTGTTGTTTTTGCAACATCTTTTTTAGTTGTGCTTTTTTTTGCTGCACTAGCTTTTTTTGTTGTTGAAGCTTTCTTAGTTGAAGCTTTCTTTGTTGTATTTTTTTTCGACGTGGTTGTCGATTTTTTCTCTATTGATTTTTTTGTAGTAGCTTTCTTTGGCATTACAGATGTGGGCGTTAGTATACAATAATTTAGTCTCTATGTCATCTATATATCTTGAGTTATTGTGGTGTGAATTTTTTTGTTAATTTCCTGCAACTCTTGCATTGCAGTCTCTAATTTTTCTTCGTCTTTCATTGCTTCAAGTTGTACAATTTTTTGTTGCACAACCGAACGACGTTTTTCTAATATCTTTAAAGAAAGCCGGTCTAATTGTTCTTCAAGTGTTTTGATGAATATAATCTTGTCTGTGTATACATCATCAAACTTGAAAAAAGTGTCGTGCAACAGGTCAACATCTTGAGATAAGTAACGTTCTGCTAGCTGATCCCCAACTAACGTTTTAAATCTTTCTTTGTATTCATCAACAGAGCTAATGAATGGTTCAGTTGCTCGTTCTTGCCACAACAACAACGCAGTAAGATGTTGTAAGAATTGATGTGAACTATTCTGTGCAGGTTTCTCAGCAACTTGTTCTTCATGTGCACCATCATAAGAATATGATTCATCCTCAGTGCCATGTGCACTTTTAGATGATTTTGGAGGAATAGCATCTATTTCTCTTTTAAGCGCGACAATGTCTAGCTGCGCAACTTTAGAAATGTATTCAGCAAAATAGGATTTTTCAACTTCGCTTTCAAGCATTTGAATTAACGGAACTACTTCTGAATGAATCGTTTTTCCAAGTTGGCGTTTGTCAGCAATTTTTTCGAAGTAGTAATCGGTAATATATTCAATGACATGTTTAGCCGATTTAACTATTTTTTTCCATTTCTCTTGGTCACTAACTAACATGTCTGCTGGATCACTGTCTGCAGGCAATGCTGCAACTTTTACGTCCATACCCAACCCTAGTGCTAAACTCCAAACTCTGGCTGAAGCCTTAAACCCTGCACTGTCTCCATCTAATGCAATAACAAGATTATTTGAGAGTCGCTTAAGAAGAGATAATTGTGTTTCAGATATTGCCGTTCCTGATGTGGCCACAGTGTTTTTGTAACCCATAACATGTGAGGCGATTACATCAAACTGCCCTTCCACCAAAATACTAAATCCATTTTTACGAATAGCACCTTTAGCTAAATGAAACCCATATAAGATTTGTGACTTGTTGAATAAGAATGTGTCTGGGCTATTAAGATATTTGGCTTGTTCACTGTCATCAAGTGATCTTCCGGTGAAGCCAACAACCTTACCTGACTCAGAAAAAAGTGGGAACTGAATTCTATTTCGGAATGTGTCGTAAGATTCTCCCTTTTCACCTTGTTTAACTAATCCAGTATCCAACAGTAATTTTTCTGATTCTTTGTTCTTTCCTAATATGAATTCTTTTAAAGAACGCCACTCGTCTTTCGCACAACCAATCCCCCACGTTTCTACAACTTCTTTAGTGATACCACGAGATTTCAAATACTCTTTAGCTGCTTCGTTTTGCATAAGAGTATTTTGATAGAAATCTTTTGCCAGCTCTAACATTTCATAACCAAACTCTTCCCTCTTTTTATCTTTAGAATTTTTTTGTGGAACATTAGAGAGTGTTACTCCAGCTCTATCTGCTAAGCTTTTTAGCGCATCTGGAAAATCAACACCTTCAAATTCTTGTACAAAACTAAATATATCCCCTTTCTTACCACAACCGAAACAGTAGAATGTTTGTCGTTCAGGAGAAACCATAAAAGACGGAGTCTTTTCGTTATGAAATGGACACCGCGCTTTATAGTTTCTACCAGACGCTTGTAGTTCAATATATTGACCCACAATTTCTGCTATAGAAAGTTTAGATTTAATTTGTTCAATATCTGAAGACATTTGGAAAGAATACGTAAGACGACAACTGTTTAGCTACTAACTTGTAACTTCACTATACCGACTACCGTTCTTGCTGACCAGCAACATCTTCTGCGATACTAGCTTCAATTTCTTGGGCTTGATTATACTTTTCACTTCCAGGGAAACCAGTTCCGGCTGGAATAAGTCGTCCAAGAATTACATTTTCTTTAAGTCCATGTAAGTGATCTTGTGCACCTCGCACAGCACTTGCAATAAGTACTTTGTTTGTGTGCTGGAATGATGCAGCAGACAAGAAACTATCTCGTGTAAGTGCTACCTCAGTAATTCCCATAATTAATGAATCTGCTACCGCTGGAATTCCATCACCAACTTCATCATTGGCTGCCAAGAAGATATTCTTCTCGACAATAGTTCCAGGTGTAAATGGAGTGTCTCCGGATTCAGTAATTTTTACTCGTGAGAACATTTGACGAACAATAACTTCAATATGTTTTCGAGAAACTGATTCTCCTTGTAGTTCGTAGATTTTATTAATCTGACTAATGATGTAATTTTGCGCTGCAACTTTTCCATCATATTTGAACAGGTCTTGAAGATCCACAGAACCATCTGTTAGAATTTGACCTTTTCGCACCTCGTCACCAGCTTGTACTAATGCAGTTCGTACTGCAGAGAAGCTGTATTGTGACTCTCGTTTTGTTGCTTTCTTTCCTTCTTTTGGTGAAAGGATAATGGTCTTATCTTTTCCTTCAGTGATAATTTCTGAAACGATTCCATCAATTCGAGATACAACAGCATTACTCTTAGGCTTCCTTCGCTCGAACACTTCTTCAACACGAGGTAGTCCAGCAGTAATATCACCACCAACACTTGCAGTACCTCCAGCATGGAATGTACGCATTGTTAACTGTGTTCCAGGCTCACCAATCGCTTGAGCAGCAACGGTTCCAACAGCTTCTCCAACATCAATCATTTTATCTTTTCCTAAATCAAGACCGTAACATTTTGCACAAATACCTTTTCTTGATTCACATGTCATTGGAGAGTAAACAAGTACCTCTTCAATTCCTGCATTTTCAATTTCGATTGCATCACCTTTTGTAACGAGGTGTCCCTTCTTAAAGATTGTTACATCTTCAGAAGTTTTTACAACTTGCGACAATACTCGTCCTCGAACTTTCTTAGACAGCGAAACATCAATACCTGAATCACTTTCTCGCTTAATAATAACGTGATCGTTTGTACCACAATCTTCTTCAGTAACAACAACTTCTTGCGCAACTGAGAATAGTTTTCGTGTTAGGTAACCAGCTTTAGCAGTGTTAAGTGCTGTATCAGTAAGTCCTTTTCGAGAACCATGAGTGGTTGTGAAATACTCAATCGGTGTAAGCCCTTCTTTTGAAGATGATAGTACCGGGAACTCAATAGTTTCACCTTTTGAGTTTTGAATAAGTCCTTTCATACCTGACATCTGTGAGATTTGTGAAAGTGAACCTCGAGCTCCAGATTTCCACATATCATATACAGAACCATTTGTATCAAGACGTTCTGGAATAAGTGCCTCAATTTCACTTTTAACTCCGTGCCACACTTCTACAATTTTACGAAGTTTTTCATCTGAAGAAAGGAATCCTTCTTCGAACTGTGCGTTAATTTCAACAACCTTGTCTTGTCCAACTTTAATAAGATCCCATTTAGATTCCGGAATAACGATGTCGTCAATTCCCCATGTAATTCCAGCCTGTGTTGCATATTTAAATCCGAAAGATTTAATTTTATCAAGAATTTTTACAACAGCATCTGGTCCATACTTAATTACTAAATCATCAACAAGCTTCTCAATTGCTCGCTTATCAATGGCATTATTAATGTACGGATAGTCTTCAGGTAAAATTCGGTTAAACAGAAGTCGTCCTACAGTCGTTTCAATTGGTGAATCTAAGTAATCTTCAAGTTTTGTTCCAGCTTTTCCAAGTACTTTAATTTTTGCACGTAACCCAATTTGTTCAAAATCAAATGCAGACATTGCAGTGTTAAATCCTGGGAACATTTTTCCTTCACCCTTATCTCCATCAATATCTTTAGTCATCCAGAACACTCCAAGAACAATATCAAGTAGTTTTGAAGCCACAATAATATCTCCACTGGCTGGTTTTAGAATATTTTTGTCCGAAGCCATAATCTCTCGAGCTTCAAATTGCGCAAGGTCAGAAAGTGGCACGTGTACCGCCATCTGATCACCATCGAAGTCGGCATTAAACGCCGCACATACAAGTGGGTGCACCTGAATTGCGTTACCTTCAATAAGTGTTGGCATGAATCCTTGGATTCCAAGTCGGTGAAGTGTTGGAGCTCGGTTAAGTAGTACGTACTTTCCATCAATCACTTCTTCAAGAACCTCCCATACCTCAGGCATTCCTTCATCAATAAGCCTACTTGCTCCTCTGATATTGAATGCTAACTCTTTCTTCAAAAGTCCAGCAATAACAAACGGTTTGAATAGTTCAAGTGCCATATGTTTTGGAAGTCCACATTGGTTTAACGCAAGTGTAGGACCAACAACAATTACAGATCGTCCAGAATAATCAACTCGCTTACCAAGCAGGTTGTTTCGGAAGATACCTCGTTTTCCTTTAAGGTTATCTGCTAGAGATTTTAGTGGACGCTTTTGAGCTCCTGCTGCAGCATACGACTGGTTTCCGTGTCGGATAGAACCATCAATAAGTGCATCAACAGCTTCTTGTAGAATTCGCTTTTCATTTCGAAGAATTACATCTGGTGCAAAAATATCTACAAGCTTCTTAAGTCGATTGTTACGGTTAATTACACGTCGATACAAATCATTTACATCTGATGTAGCATGACGCCCTCCATCAAGTGCAACCATTGGTCGAATTGCTGGTGGTGTAACTGGAATACGAGTTAGGAACATCCATTCAGGACGAATATTTGCTCGAATCATAGATCGTGTCAGGCTCAAGCGTTTATGTAGCTTCTCCTTCTGCAAGCTGGTAGCAGTCTCAATTTTTGTTTCAATATCTTTTTCTAGTTTTGGTAAATCAAGATTTTTGAAAATATTATAAACAGCTTCCGCACCAATTTCAGCATCAAATAATGTTGAGTACTTCATTGAGTACTTATGGAATGCAACCTCATCTAACACAACACCTTTTTGCAACATATCAATCTCTTTCTTTGTTTCTGTATAAAGAGATTTTAGTGCAGCTTTTGTTTTCTCATCTTGTGCGTTTCCAGATTTGTTTTTGAATTCACCTTCAAGCTCTTTCATGAACCGCTTTCGTTCATCCTCATGAACATCTGTTACTAGATATCCAGCAAAGTAGATAACTTTTTCCAGGTCTGATGTTGTCATTCCTAATACCATTCCAATTCGTGACGGCATAGAACGCAAGAACCAAATATGCGCTACAGGAGTTGCAAGTTCAATGTGTCCCATTCGTTCTCGACGAACAATACTTCGAGTAACTTCTACTCCACATTTTTCGCAAACAATTCCTCGGTATCGAATACCTTTATACTTTCCACAGTAACATTCATAATCTTTTTCTGGTCCGAAAATCTTTTCATCGAACAAACCGTGCTTTTCCGAACGCTGAGTTCGGTAATTCATTGTTTCTGGTTTTGTAACTTCTCCATATGACCACTCTTTAATTCGCTCTGGTGAAGCTATTTTAAGTGTAATTTTGTCGAAGTTGTTTTGTTGGTTTCGTTTTTGCATAGGCCTATTTTTTGTCGTCGGTTAGGTTGCTATCATCTGTTTTCTTTACCTCTGGTTCATTTAACTCAACATCAAGTGCAAGACCTCTCATGTTTGAAAGTAATACATTAAATGATGCAGGAGTGTTCGACTGCTGAATGTGTTTACCTTTTACAATCGCATCAAATGCTGCAGACCGACCCTGAATATCATCAGATTTGTAGGTAAGCATTTCTCGAAGCATATATGCTGCTCCGTGTCCTAGAAGTGCCCATACCTCCATCTCTCCAAGTCGTTGTCCTCCATTTTGTGCTCGTCCTCCAAGTGGTTGCTGGTTAATAAGCGAATACGGTCCAATTGAACGCATGTGAATCTTATCTTCAACCATGTGGTGAAGCTTCAAGATATACATATATCCAACAGCAATGTCTTGCTCAAACTTCTCTCCAGTTCGCCCATCAAACATTGGCATTTTCCCAGATTCTGGTAATCCAGCCTCTTTCAATTCATTTTTAATTTCCTTATCTGTAGCTCCTGCGAACGCTGGCACAATAGCCTGATATCCAAGTTCATGTGCTGCTAGCCCAAGGTGCATTTCAAGAATTTGCCCAAGGTTCATACGTGAAGGAACTCCAAGCGGCGTTAAGATAATGTCTAGAGCAACACCGTCTTTATCGTATGGCATATCTTCAACAGGAAGTACTCGTGAAATAACTCCCTTATTACCGTGACGTCCAGCAAGTTTATCTCCAACAGAGATGTTTCGAAGTTGTGCAACTTCAATATGTACTCGCTTAATGATTCCTGAATCTAATTTGTCTCCGTTTTCGCGTGAGAAAATCTTCACTCCAACAACTCTACCTTTCATACCTGCTTCAACTCGAGTAGATGTATCTTTAACATCTCGAGCTTTGTCTCCGAAAATTGATCGCAGTAGTCGTTCTTCAGGTGTCAGTTGTGTTTCCCCCTTTGGAGTAATTTTTCCTACAAGGATATCTCCTGAACGAACTTCAGCTCCAACTCGTACAATTCCTTCTTCATCTAAGTTTCGTAGTTTAAGTTCAGAAACATTAGGGATATCTGGGGTTGTAACTTCAGGTCCTAATTTAGTATCACGAACATTTACAACAACTTCATCCATGTGAATTGAAGTTAATGTTGAGTCTCGAACTAGTTTTTCAGAAATAATAATTGCATCTTCATAGTTTGCTCCAGACCAAGACAAGAATCCAACTCGAAGGTTTTGCCCGATTGAAATTTGCCCATTATCTGTAGATGATGCATCTGCAAGTAAGTCTTCAGCTTTTACTTTTTGTCCAAGCGACACAACTGGTCGTTGTGAATATGCTGAGAAACTGTTAGTTCGCTGGAAATGTGTAAGTACGTGTTCATACTTCTTACCTTTGTCAGTCTTTAATACAATTTTATCTGCATCAACATACTCGATAGTTCCCGCTTCTTCAGCACGAGCAATTCGTCCTGAATTTTGCAATGCCAGTGATTCAGTTCCAGTACCAACAAGAGGTGCTTCAGGTCGTACACAAGGTACAGCCTGCTTTTGCATGTTTGATGCCATAAGCGCACGTGAAGCCTCATCGTGGTTCACAAAAGGAATCATTGAGGTTGCAATAGAGAATGCTTGGTTTGTTGCAACATCCATGTAATCAACTTCTGATTTTTGTACAATCATTGGTCGTCCTTTCTGTCGAACATCAACGGTGTCATTTGTAAACTTACCGTCCTTATCGTAAGGAGTCGCTGCATGAGCAATTTTAAATTGCTCTTCTTCAAGTGCATTCAAGAAATCAATTTTCTTAGTAAGTACACCCTTTTCAACTTTTACATATGGAGTTTCCAACATTCCGAACTCGTTAGTTCGAGCGTAATTGGTGAAACGTAAAATCAATCCAATGTTTGGACCTTCGGGTGTTTGAATAGGACAAACACGACCGTAGTGAGATGGATGAACATCACGAACCTCAAGACCAGCTCGTTCACGAGATAGTCCGCCGGGCCCTAATGCTGAAATAGTTCGCAAGTGCTCTATTTCGTACAACACGTTATCTTGTTGCATAAATTGCGACAACTGGTTTGTTGTAAAGAATTCTTTCACACGAGCTTGAAGTGGTCGAGGTGAAATAAAGTTTACCGGCAGTGTTGCGTCACTATCAATAGTAGACATTCGGTTTTGAATGTTTCGCTTCATTTGTGCCATTCCAGTTCGTACTTTTTGCTGTAGAAGTTCTCCAACAAAACGTACTCGTCGAGAACCAAGGTGATCAATATCATCCTCTGTTGCCCCCGCTGTATGGTTTAGCATTACCATGTGAGTAATGATAGTTCGCATATCATCTAGTGAGATAACTCGTTCTGTTAGTGCTTTTTCAGTTGTAGGAAGTCCGAAACGATTATTAAACTTATATCGTCCAACTTTTGAGAAATCATATCGTTCTTCACTCAAAATAGATTTAACAAATTCTTTAGCATTATCGAGTGTTGCCAAATCTCCGTCTCGTAACCGTTTGTACACATCAAGAAAAGCTGTGTCCACGTCAAGAACAGGATCTTTTTCAAGAGTTTTTCGAATTGCTTCCTGTACTTTTGGTTCAGCTTTAAAGAAATCTAACATTTCTTTATCAGTCTCAAGTCCCATTGTTCGTAAGAACGAAGTCATTGGGAATTTTCGGTTTTTGTCGATTTTTACGTAAACGATATCTTCTGCATCAGTTTCAAGTTCAATCCATGCTCCACGTCCTGGAATAATCTTTGCTCCAAAATATCGTCGTCCTCGAACTAAATTCGTATTGAAGATGACTCCATATGATCGTGCAAGCTGTGGAACAATAACTCGTTCAACACCGTTAATGATGAATGTTCCGTGTTTTGTCATCATTGGAAAATCTGCCATAAACACTTCTTGTGTTTTTTCAGTTCCAATAGTTTTATTAACAAGAGTAACCTTCACAGTTAAAGGAGCATCGTATGTTAAGCGATTACCTTTTGTATGTCGTTCGTCATATTTAGGTTCCCCTAATTCAAAGCTCTCAAATGAAAGTTCGAACTTTTTGTCTGAATAATCTTTGATAGGTGAAAATTCATTGAACACATCTTGAATTCCATCTTTAATTAACCATTTGAATGACTCGGTTTGACCTTCAAAAAGGTTTGGGAGCTTAACAAAAGGCTCTCTATACTTTTCAAACGTCTTTTTTGGCCATGTTCCTACAGTACTTCTCTCGTCTTGCTTTGACATAACTGATGTTTGTTTACTGAACTAGTACTACCCAACGTCTACAATAAAAATTTATAGAAGTAAAAAATCACCGTCATTGTAACGGCATCATGTACTTCAATATGTTTCTACGCAGTGTGTGTAAGCAAAAGTGGATTATTAAAAATTTGCAAAAAATAACTTCTCTATCTTCTTGTCTCGGTCCTTACGCAATCGTTAACAAGCAATTTTACGCACTATCAAATAAAAGTCAAGAAAAACAGCTTATTTATCCACAACTTTCTTTGACAGTTTATTCATTCTATGGATATCAATCTCTTTATGATTTCCAGAAGTCAGCACCTTAGGAACACTGTACTTTTTCTTTTTGTATATAAAAACTTCTGGACGAGTATACGAATCATGAGAAGAAATTCGTAACTCCTCAGGAGATTCAGTATTTCCAAGCACACCTTCAATTTGGCGAGATATAGCATCAATCATCACAACACTTGGCAATTCTCCTCCAGTAAGCACAAAATCTCCAATTGAAATTTCCTCTATATCTTTTTTAAATACTTGTTTTACGCGTGAATCAATTCCCTCATACCGTCCGCATACAAAAATAAGATGATTACTAGATTTCGCTGTCGCGTATTTTTTAGCAAGGATATTTGTAAAGGTCTTTCCTGCGGGTGTTAGCCATATAATTTTCACATTTCTCTTTTTCCCTTTTGCTTTTTCAATTGCTTTAATTACCGGCTCGGCCTGCAACACCATACCTGGACCTCCGCCATATGGTTTATGGTCGACTTTATTGTGCTTATTGTTTGTAAACTCTCGAGGATTATAAAAAGAGATTGAAATCTTCTTTGATTCTTGTGCTCGCTTAAGGATGGAGCTATTCACATAACATGAAATACTGTCTGGAAATAATGTGATGATATGAAAATGCATGAATAAAAATTACTCCAACTCTTCTATTGCTTCGTCTACAGTCTTACTTGTTCGTTCTGAGCCTACAGGTTCTTCAATCTTAAAACTAACTCGAGCATCATGCTTCATTCCAACAACCTTTAGCAGTATTCGAATCGCATCTGCTGTATTACCTTCACGCCCGATAACTTTTCCCATATCTTCTTGAGCAACCCACAATTTCAAAAATACACCTTGTGCATCCATAGTGCGTTCAATTTTAACAGCATCAGGGTTATCAACTAATGACTTAACTACATATTCTAAAAATTCTTTTTCTTTCTCCACGGTAGTGTTGTTTATGATTATAAAGTAAAAAAATGTAGCGTAATTACTACATTTCTATTTTCTCAAATAAAGAAGCGTTCGTAAACTGAATTATTCAGTAGCTTCTTCTTTTACTCCTTCCTTCTTCTCTTCAGCGACCTCCTCTTCTTTTACTCCTTCCTTCTTCTCTCCAACAGCCTCTTCCTCTTTTACTTCTGCTTCTTTTACTTCTTCCTTCTTCTCTTCAGCGACCTCCTCTTCTTTCACTTCTTCCTTCTTCTCTTCAACAACCTCTTCTTCTTTTACTTCTTCTTTAGCTGCTGCCTCTGACTCTTCCTTAGCCTTAGCCTCAGCTGCTTCTTTTGCTTCTGCCTCTGCCTTTAGTTTTGCCTCATCAATAATAGGAGATTTCTTTGGGAGAACATTTCGCATCTTACCTGTAATTGTTTTTTCTTTAACAAGTAAGTTGTGAACGGTATCACTAGGCTGCGCACCCTTAGCAATCCAATGCTGGATTCGTTCAGTTTTAAGTTCAGTATCATCATTTCGACGAGCATCGTAATGACCAAGGATTTCAATAAATTTACCACTCTTAGGACCGTTTTTAGAATCAGTAAGTACAACACGGAATGTTGGGTCGTGTTTTCGTCCTGTTCGTTGTAATCTAATTTTTAACATAGTGAGAAAGATAGTATCAAACCCATAGGTAAAGTCAACTAATTAACTAAAGTCTTATTAGCTAAAGTCATGAATTTTTTTGATAATTCAAGTGTATATTTTTTGGCACCTGCAAGATTAAAGTGTAAAGGGTCGTATGCAAAATCATCACTAAAGTAAAAGTCTGGATACTCTTTATAGTCTGCTAAATCAATAACAGTAATTTTATTATTCTCATACATATGCTTCTGTCTCAGTTGATAGTCTA
>Ga0208646_1000009_pt1 | contig 147918 bp, 209 predicted proteins | sample AntAceMetag02UK8_FD_184762 | JGI IMG/M metagenome (GOLD analysis project Ga0208646, IMG submission 184762) | Saline lake microbial communities from Ace Lake, Antarctica - Antarctic Ace Lake Metagenome 02UK8 (SPAdes) (version 2) | ecosystem: Environmental > Aquatic > Non-marine Saline and... | reverse complement strand
TCTGGCGGTGGTGGAGGTGGTTGGGGTGCTAATGCCGGCCGCGGTGGTAAACTTGGCGGAACTGGTGGTAAAGCTATAGAAACAACTAGCCCTAACGTAACTATAACAAACAACGGCACTATTTACGGGGCCGTGTAAATTTAAATCAATAATGATAAATATAAATTAGTTATAGTTTTTAAATTTACATCAGCGATATGTTTTGTTTTATAAATATAAGAAAAAAGGTTAACTAGTCATGTCAAAAATTACAGATCTTGAAAAGATTTCTGGTGATAAAACAAAAGGCGGTGATCTTTTTGTCATGGTTAGCCTTGATGAAGGTGAAGACGGTACAAAAAGCATCACAAGAGATGAACTTTTAAAGGCGTTACAGAAAGAACAGTTTACTGATATTAAAGTAGCTGGTGGCTTAATAGACAATACGCCAATTAAAAATCCAAACATAACAGTCACGCATCCTTTAACAGACGACGTCCAAGACGATGATTATTTTTATTTAAAAGACGTGTCGGCTGGAACAACCGTTGCGTTTTCTTATTCTCAATTATATAGCGAAATTGCAAAGTCTTCTGAAAAAGCTAAAAAAGTATATGTAAGTGTTGATGGCAGTGATAATAATGTTGGCAGTTATCTTGCTCCAGTCGCAACTCTTGATCGTGCTGTAACAATCGCACAGGAAAAAGCTAAAACAATAGCACCCGGTGTTCTTGACAGACAAATCATTAACATTACTGTAATGCCAGGAACCTATTACACAAACGGCGAATTGGCTTTACCTGACTTTTGCTCTATGATAGGTTCTTCAGGTCAATATTCAACGACGATTGTAATGAATGATGGGTACGAAACTAACAACTGTATTCTTTTAGGTTCAGGCTGTTACGTACAGGGATTTTCATTCTTTAATTTAAAAGTTGATAACTTTGATTATCCAACCAGCGGGTTTGCATTTGCATTCAGACCTGGCGCAAAAATTACAAGATCTCCTTATGTGAGAGACTCAAGTCAAATATCAAACTATTTTGAAAAAGAAATTCCTGCGTTATTAAATCCAATTAATAGCCGTGGAACTATTTACGATTTAGGATATGAGCTTACTGTATCTGGCGTAACTGGAACTTTTAAAGAAGGCGATTCAATTACAACAAGCGACGATGTAAACGGGTTTGTTTCAAGAGTTGACGAAATTGGTTCAGGTACAATTTACATAAGAAACAATACAAAAAGTTTTGCGTCTAGTACTACAATCACATCTTCTTCAGGTGGAAGCGCGACAATTACTACTGTCGGCGAAGAAGACTTTCCAAACAAAAATGTTGGTCGTGGTGGCGGAATGGTTATTGCTGATCGAGAAGTCTTGGATCCAGATTCAATTTTTCCTTATATGCTTTGCTTTGGCGCAACTCCTCGTACACAAAACGGAATAGGATATGTTGCAAAAAACGGAGCTGGGATTAACGGAATTTCATCTCTATCAGTTTTTGCACGCTGTTCGTTCTACGCTTTAGATGGTGGTCAAATTACTCTTAATAACTCAGGTACGCAATTTGGTGATATATCAATGCGTTCTAAAGGTAGTACTCCAATATTCGATCCAAGACAAACTACAGCAACTTTAGTTGCAAATAATACTCTTGCTGATACTATTATGGCCTCATCAACCACGGTTATAGACGATCTATGGAGTAATCTAACTACTACTCTTGGTTACGAAGGTTACAACTCAACCAAATGTAAAAGAGACACTGGATACATCTTAGACGGAGTTGGAAACGATTTAACACTCGGTACAAATTACTGGGCAGTATTAAATGGTAACTCATATAGAACAGCAAACTCGCAAGTCGTTATTGACGATCAGCTAACTGAGACATCTGGCGCAATATCGTTCCTTAAGTCTTCTGTTAAGGATCTTTTACAAAACGCTGCAAATGAGACAAGAACTGATGCGGCCTTTGATGAAATCATAGACATCCTTGAGAATGGAACTGGCAACGCAGATGCACTTACATTTTCAAGTACAGGCACTAGTAATCATGCAAATGCAAAAGATCTTTTAATTGCAAATAAATCTTTGATCCAAACAGACTTAATTGCTTGGATCAATACAAATTATTCCAGTCTCGTCTATAACGTAGCAACATATACACGTGACATTGGCTATAAAATAGATGCGTTAACACACGACTTAAACTACGAAACAAATATAGCGTCAATCGTAAATACTGAAAATTACAATAGAGAAGTGGGTAGTTCACTATCAGCAGCTCAAAGAGCACCAACTGCTGCTGTTTACGAACAGCTCGGAGAAATATGTTCATCTATAGTGTTAGGAACGTACCCGTCGCAAGACACTGCATCAGGTGCTGCTTCTCAAGTTGAAGCAAGTAAGTGTATAGCACTCGCGAATATGTTAAAAGACGTTATAAAAAACAATTCCCTTACACATCTGTTGGCGAGAGAAGAGCCTAATTTAACTTGGGTAGCTACGAATTATGTAAACGGTAAAGAAATTATAGATAGCAACAAAGCACAGCTTCAGAAAACTACAGTTGCTTATGTAAATGCAACATATAATTTCATAGATGAAGAACTCACGCGTAGAGACGCGCTAAACTTTCTTCGTTCCATCACAAATGACTTTAGGGGTGGAACTCAAACCGGGGCTCGTATATTTACAGCTAGTTTATTTACTGGTAAAGGTAAGCACGTCTTTTCGGTATTTAACCCAACAACAGTTGGTCTTAACTACGTTGGGAGTGTTGCCACGATTGGTGATTTACCAGCTGGATCTACGGTAGCAATTAAAGATGCTTATATCGTATACACAAGTGTTACGAATGTATATGACGGAACAGTTCATTATTGGAACGGATCTGCGTGGACCTCAGACGGCGCAAATGATATATCACTATTAAACGCATTTACGAATTCATGGGATCGGATGCGTGATACAATTAAAAGTACATTCACACTAACAGCTGGTGAAGAGGCAATGCTTGACGGTCTTATAGACGAAGTATTAACCGCAAGTGTTCGAAACCCGGTTGTTGTTAATTTTGGAAGTTTAGTAGAAAGCCTTTCACACCAATTTAATTTAGCAAGTGCTGGCGTTAACGTAAACGCTCTTCCTATAAACATGAGAAGACTAGGACAACCAATATCTGCTGCAGCCTCAGTTCTTGAAGAAGACGGTGGGAGAATAAGATGGTCTGGAGCAGACGAATTAAATAACCAATATTTTGCAAAAGGTCTCAGAATTAACGGCAGAACCGGCAGAATTGAAGGCAGGCCGTTCACATCTTCAGTAAGAAAGTTAGCTCGTAGAGCCGCAAACAGTAGGACATCAACATGACAACAATTATTACCACGAGCCAGGCGCCAGACGCAAAACCAGTTGGTCACAGTGTTACTTTATCAGAAAGCTGGGATCCAATTATTGAAGTACCTAGCTACTCTATTCCTGAACTTGTTTTTGGTGGAACTAATGTAACGGTTCCAGGAGTAGCAGAAATAATTACACCATTAATTATTTCAAATCGCGATATTGTAACTGTTGACGTAAGTATAAGGATATATCGTGTAAGTTCAAATACTGTGTTTTATTTAGCAAATGAAATTCCTCTTCCAAAGTTTGATGTTCTTTCCTTTCCTATGAATGGTCAATTTATATATACTGGTGATATTCTTGAAATGAAAGCAACATCAAACAACAGTATTGATGTTACTATATCGTATACATTAGGCCAAGCGGAGCAAGATGATGTCGCTTAAAACAATTCGAGGAACCCCTACAACTCCGGATAAATTGTTATTCCAACAGCTTCCAATAAGTTTGGATCCTGTTGCATTTCAATATGTTCTGGTATATGGTTCTGATGACAACTTATATGCTTCAGATGGTATAAGTTGGAATTTGGCTGGTACAGGTGGCAATCAAGGAATCCAAGGTATACAGGGTGTACAAGGGTTTCAAGGTATCCAGGGTAATTTTGGACCCGCAATTAATATTATTGGATCTGAATCTGATGTAAATTATTCCAGCGATCCTCAGGCAGTACTTAATGCAAACTTCCCAGGAGCTGCTGTTGGTAACACGGTAGTAGATCAGGCTTTAAATGAGTTGTGGGCTTATACAGGTTCTAGCACTTGGGTAAACATTGGAGACTTTAGAGGTACTCAAGGTACACAGGGTGCTCAAGGTATTGATGGCGGACAAGGCATTCAAGGTACTGCCAATCAAGGTCGCCAAGGTATTCAAGGTATTCAAGGTACAGCGATTCAAGGTCGCCAAGGTATTCAAGGTATTCAAGGTATCATTGGTGAACAGGGTGTTCAAGGCATTGACGGTACTTTAGGTTCTATAGGTGCTCAGGGTGTTCAAGGTATCACTGGCGAACAAGGTGTCCAAGGCATTACCGGCGAACAAGGTATTCAGGGCATCACTGGCGAACAAGGTGTCCAAGGGATCACTGGCGAACAAGGTATTCAGGGTATAGATGGTACAATCGGAGTACAGGGTATTCAGGGTATTCAAGGTATTACTGGCGAACAAGGTGTTCAAGGCCTTGAAGGCGCTCGTGATATTAATGTCGATAGTTCTGGCAATATTGCATATTTAATTGACTTTTCTGTGAGTAACGCAGATATTAAATTAATTAGAGGCTTTACATATAGATTTATTGTAAACGCGTCTGGTCATCCTTTTTATATTAAAACAAGTGCAACAACTGGCACTGGTGACCAATATACAGCCGGTGTAACAGGTAATGGAACAGAAGTAGGGACTGTAACGTTTGCAGTCCCTTATAATGCACCTAATACATTATATTACCAATGCTCTATTCACAGTGCGATGGGCGGTGAGTTACAAATAAACGATGTAGGCCCACAAGGTATTCAGGGTATTACCGGTGCTGGTACTCAAGGTATTCAGGGTATTACCGGTGCTGGTACTCAAGGTAATCAAGGTATTACTGGTGCTGGTGAACAGGGCATCCAAGGTATCACTGGCGAACAAGGTATTCAAGGTACTGACGGTACAGGCAACCAAGGTATTCAAGGTATTACTGGTATAGGTACTCAAGGTATACAAGGCCGAATTGGTATTCAAGGTCCGCTGGGTCTTCAAGGTACTCAAGGCGAAGATGGTGAAATTGGAACGCAGGGTATTGTCGGTAATACTGGCAGCCAAGGTATTCAAGGTATTACTGGAGCTGGGTCGCAAGGCATTAGTGGTGCAACCGGAGCTCAGGGTATACAAGGTGCTGACGGAATTGGTTTTAGTGGTACTCAAGGTACAGCTGGTGAACAGGGTATCCAAGGTATCACCGGTGTTGGTTCGCAAGGTATCCAAGGTGTTACTGGTGCTCAAGGTGTACAAGGTATTACTGGCGAACAGGGTATTCAGGGTATCACTGGCGACCAAGGTATTCAGGGTGTCACTGGCGAACAAGGTGTCCAAGGTATCACCGGTGCTGGTACTCAAGGTATCCAAGGTATTACTGGCGGTGGCGGTGCTGGTGGTGCTCAGGGTATTCAAGGTATACAAGGTATCACCGGTGCTGGTACTCAAGGTATCCAAGGTATTACTGGCGGGCAAGGTATTCAAGGTGGAGCAGCTGCTGCATCGCCAGCAACAGAACTTGAGGCTACAAATGATACATCTACGGATGCGTCTTTCTTCCCTGTATTTGTTCAAAATGTTGGCGCAGTTCAAACAATTAACGCAACAAGTACTAAACTATACTTTAATCCTTCAACTGGTACTCTTTCAGCTACAAACTTCAACTCGTTGTCAGATGTAAATGCAAAAACAGACTTTATGCCAATTCCTGATTTAAACAATATTTTAAATCAAATCAGTACTTATAAGTTTAAATGGAAAGATAACGGAACTGATAGTTATGGTGTTATAGCGCAAGAACTCGAGCAAGTATTACCGGCGCTAGTTACAAACATGGAAGATAAAAAATATGTTAATTATATTCCATTAATCGCGTTTTTGATAGAAGGCTATAAACAATTAGCAGAACGCGTTACAACAATAGAAGGATCGTAAGTTATGGCACTTAAGTCAGGTGGAACAGAATTTTTAAGTGATGCACGAAATTATACTGCATCGGCTAATTCCAAGATAGCCAACGATGCTTATATTCTTATTGCAAATAACGATACAGTTTCTTCTGATGGTTATTCTGTAGTTGGAGATAAGGCTATTGACGAAGATGGTTTTTCTTTTAATCAGTTTAATGCAGAAGCGCAGGTCGTTAGGTTCATCTCAGCTGTATATACACAAGCGCAAGGCTTGGTAAGCGGTTATACTTCAGGCGGAACCCCGTCCACAAATGTAATTGATAAATTTCCTTTTGCATCTGATGCCAATGCAACAGACGTTGGCGATTTGACAGTATTAAGAGGAAATATAGGTGGAGGGCAATCGAGTACTACGAGTGGTTACTCTGCAAGCGGCCTCGAGGGGCCGTCAACTTTATCCAACATAATAGACAAGTTTCCTTTTGCAGCTGATGGTAATGCAACAGACGTTGGCGATTTGACAGTAGCAAGACGGTTCGTTGCGGGTCAATCGAGTACAGTGTCGGGTTATGCATCAGGCGGGAGTGGGGGCACAAATACAATTGATAAGTTTCCTTTTGCTGCTGACGCAAATGCGACTGACGTTGGCAATTTAACAGTAGGTAAATATCAAGTGTCCGGCCAGACAAGCACAGTATCCGGGTATACTTCGGGTGGCTTAAGCACAACTAATGTTATCGACAAGTTTCCCTTTGCGGCTGACGGCAATGCGACTGATGTTGGTGATTTAACAGTAGCGCGGTACGGGCCTGCAGGCCAATCAAGCGATGTATCTGGTTATGCATCAGGCGGAACTCCCCCGGTAGTCGGAACAATTGATAAGTTTCCTTTTGCTGCTGACGGCAATGCGACTGATGTTGGTGATTTAACACAAGCACGGTTCGGGGCTGCAGGCCAATCAAGCGATACATCCGGTTATACATCAGGCGGCAACGTACAGCCCCCGTTAGTCGCAGCAATTGATAAGTTTCCTTTTGCGGGAGATGCTAATGCATCAGGTGTTGGTGATTTAACACAAGGCAGGTACCAATCTGCAGGCCAACAAGTATAAATAGACTAAAGAACTCTAAGGATTTTGTAAATGCCGATTTCAATTAATAAAGACTCGATAAACTTTGGTGCCTATAGTATCTCAGTTCATGCCGATGGTATTGAGATCGACGGGAAGTTTAAGTACGGATCTTATGCTGTACCACTTGGCCCGCAAGGTGTGCCCCAAGGTTCTACGAGTGGCTATACATCAGGCGGTCAAGCACAGATAAAAATTATTGATAAGTTTCCTTTTGCTTCTGATGCCAATGCAACGACCAGTGCGAACTTAGCGACTGGGGTTGGTTACGGCGCAGGTCTTTCAAGCACAACTTCTGGTTATACTGTAGGTGGAGGAACTACAAACTCAATCCAAAAATTTGACTTTGCTAGCGACGGTGATGGGGCAGCTGTAGGAAGCTTAACTCCAACAAAGCTCAGTACAGCCCTTCTCGGAGCTGCGCAAAGCGGCACTAGCTTTGGCTATACTTCCGGGGGCGGTTCAGTGACGAATGTAATCGATAAATTTCCTTTTTCTGCTGATGGTGATGCAACAGACGTTGGTGATTTAACAGCAGGAAGACCAAGGCTGGTTGGTCAGTCGAGCGCTGTGTCAGGTTATACATCAGGTGGGCAAACTAGTACTAATGTAATCGATAAGTTTCCTTTTGCGTCTGATGGTAATGCAACCGATGTTGGTGATTTAACAGCAGGTAGATATTGGCAAGCGGGCCAACAGTCTGCAGACGACGGCTATACTTCAGGTGGAGCATCTCCGACATCAAATGTAATCGATAAGTTTCCTTTTGCTTCTGATGGCAACGCAACAGATGTTGGCAATTTAACCGTAATCCGCAAGGCAAGTGCCGGTTCATCAGGTTTAACCCATGGTTATACTTCCGGTGGCCAAGTTCCTCCCAATCGAAACGAGATTGATAAGTTTCCTTTTTCTTCAAATGGTAACGCGACAGATGTTGGCGATTTGACAAGTACTCGCTACGGCCTTAGCGGCCATCAATACTAAAAATGTAAAACACAAGAATATTAAACTGTAGCATTTAAATTAGTGGCCGGGTTTGTATAAATAACAATACAATGTTATATTATGGAGTAAATTATGAACGACCACGAAGTAAATATATTTCCAACTCCTATTTGGGGTTATGTTTTAAGTAGTGAAAAATATCAGGCTGAAGATTATCTTGAAAAAATACTTGAATTGCATTCTGCTGAACCTTCTGCAAATAAAAGCAATGCAGGAGGCGGATGGCAGTCTCGGGATAATCTTCACGAAGAACCGCTTTTTAAAGAGTTTGTAAATAATACTCTTATTAAATCAATTGGACAAACAATTCTAAAAGACTACGGGATAGAAAATCCTGTAGTACAAAGTATGTGGGCGAATGTAAATGGTAAACATTCTTTTAATTATCAACATACTCATGAAGGTTGTCTATCTGGAGTTTTTTATTTACAAGTGCCAAAAAGCAGTGGCAGATTAATATTTGTAAATCCAAATATCCGTAGCGATACTCACACTATTCGCTCTAAAAATTATCCAATAGATCCTCAACATCTTGCATGTATTGTTTTCCCGGGTTGGTTAGAACATTACGTAGAACCAAACACATCAGAAGAAAATAGAGTAAGCATTAGCTTTAATATAGGTATATCATGAAACATAAAGAAATTAATATTAACGGCCGAAAAGTTGACGTATACGATGATCTTTTTACTTTTGAAGAAATGTCGCGAATGTTTATTGCTGTTCGCCAATTTCCTTACTCAGCTACAAATTTTAGTGACGGGTTGCGTTCGCATATATATGGTGAAAAGCACAAATTAAAATATGTTTTTGAGTCGCGTGAGCAATCAATTAATTTTGGTATTATAAATAAACTCAATAGAGTAGATCCAAACTTGGGCGATAATTACATAGTACACCGTCAATATGTAAACCTTGCTACCACAAGTGATTTTGATACGATACACATCGACGATAATCACTTAGGAAAGCCAAAGACTGCTCTCTATTATCCGCATCCGGATTGGAATATTCATTGGGGAGGACATACCTTCTTTTTCAATGAAACTCTTGATAACATCGAATATGCTGCCGCTTACGTTCCTGGTAGATTGGTTGTTTTTGATGGAGGTATTCCGCACTGTGGTTCACCACCATTTGCTTCGGCTCAGGATAAAAGATACGTTGTGACTTGCAAATTTCAATATACGAATGGAGAATAATATATTATGACCGACACAGTAAATTATTTTGAAGAAAATGGATACGTAGTACTACAGGATGTTTTATCAAAAGAACAATCTGATGGTTTAGTAAAGCACATGTTTGATCTGCATGACGCTGGTAAGTTAGTGAAGGACGACCAGTGCCCACTATCAGATGCAGTGTATGGCGATCTTAAATTTGACGCACTGCTTCAGAACGTCGCAGAACCTCTTGGAAAGGCAGTCGGAAAAAGACTACTTCCTACATACTCCTATGCTCGCATTTATCGCCCGGGAGACGTACTCAAAAAACATAAGGATCGCCCAGCGTGTGAGATTAGTACAACATTAACATTAGGTTATGATGCAAAGGCAAACTGGCCAATCTATTTTTCAAACGACGATGGTACTGTAGAAAAAGCAGTAACAATGGAACCAGGAGAAATGGCAGCCTACAAAGGTACTGAAATGGTACACTGGAGAAAGCCGTTTAAAGGTAATTGGCATTGTCAAGTATTCTTGCATTTTGTTGATGCAGATGGTCCACACGCAGATCAAGCTATGGATGGAAGAACAGAATTGGGAGTTGATAAAACAGCAGCTACTATGACAAACACAAATGAAGTTCAACAACCCGCCCAGCAAGAACAGACGACTACGATCGTTCATCAACATAATCAGGTACCTATTCAAGAAATTCTTGAAAAGAAAAAAGATATGCTTATTCCGGATCCGGTGTTTGGCGGGATAATTTTACCTGGCCGGGATAATACTTTGCCTGGGTATTTTCCAATCAATAATAAAACATTACCGCAGTTAAAGTTTACAGATGAAGAATGTGATCGTATTATTCAGATCGCAAACGATTCGTACGCAGCATCTGCGAGCGTAGGTGGCGATAGTAAAGGCACAGTTTCTCGTAAAATAAGATCAGCTGAAATATACTCAGTTGAAAATGATAAAGAGAATAAATGGATTTTTGATAAAGTAGCAAAGTCTATAACTGCTGTAAACGCAATACACTTTGACTATGACATATCACATATTGAACATTCACTACAGTTAATTCATTATCCATCCGATTCAGAAGTCCCAGGACACTATGATTGGCACGTTGATGCTGGAAACGGTACAGTAGCAACAAGAAAAATATCATTCACGGCTCAATTATCCAACCCAGACAGCTATACAGGTTGTGATTTAGTTGTTGATGACCACGGAAATAAAATACAAGCAGTTCGTGAAAGAGGATCTATTTCCCTATTCCCGAGCTATATGCCACATGTAGTTACTCCAATTGAAACCGGAGATCGCTATGCACTCGTAATTTGGATACATGGACCAAGGAGATTTAAATAACATGGAAGAAGAAAAGAAAAACGTACGTGAACTTACTGTATTTGAAGAAATACGTAAAAGCAATATCGTAACGACTGAAAATGCCGAAAAGTTAAAGGTTCCGATGGCTATGGTTTTTGGCCACGGTACTACAGGTAATCTCCCTAGTTTTGGGAACAAGACGCTCAACGAAAATTCTCAGCTCGTTGACGCTGCTCTAAAGAATGTTGGCGAATTAGGTAATATTTGGAACCACAGTCACTCGCAATGGATGTGGAAACATATTAACTTTAGTTACCACAGTCCACATAAGAATATGCGCCAAATTTCTGCTGAGTTATCAAAAAAGAATTCTGCTCTTACCGAGGCAAAGTGGCGTCATATTAAAAATGAAGCAAAAATTCGTAAACTTCAAGAAGAACTGCAAAATGCTGTAGATCTTGATTATTGGAGAGAAGTTGATCTTAAGATTAAACTTGCTCAGCTTCAAGAAGGTGCTGTTGACGGTATGACATATATCGAAGGTGCGATGAAAGATGTTCTTGCCCTTCAAGAAATCTACGAAGATCTTAAAGAAAAGGTAAGTGGTTTCTCTGAGCATGATATTGAAAAAGAAGAATCAATTACACATCTTAAAAGAAGTATTGTTCAATGTATTCGTGACGTTCGCCAATCTGGTAAAATTACAAAGGGTGAACAAGAGTATATGGAACAGATTGGTGTAAACCCGAGTAAAATGCAACGTATCATTCAAGAATATGTAAAGAAAGAAGTTGAACAAAACTCTTGGGGTAGCGAAGGATTATTTGAGTTTGTTGATGGTTTAGCAAATGAATTGATTAATAAGCATAAGGTTGACATTACTCGAATGGAACTTCTAGGATACGACCCAGAACCAAACGAAGCAATTTCCTTTTCAAACAAAGTTGCATCTCTTGCTGACCTTACAGAAGAGACAGATGAAGACTGATTTCTATGAAAAATTCGTAGAGTTAAAAAGGTACACTGACGGAGTTGGTTCTATATACGGAACAGAAGACTTTTCAGTGTACCTTTATTCTATGATTAAAATGATGAAACCAAAAACTGTTGTTGAACTTGGAACTGGTCTTGGTTCAGCAATGCTTTGGGCTGGGTTAGCTCTTCAAGAAAACGATTATGGTACTATACATACTATTGATGACGGTAGCGAATGGCACCGTCTTAAAACTGCAAAAGATGCGATGGGTAATTACTATAAAGAAGAATATGACGATTTTATTTTAGGTTTAATTGAAGACTTTCAACTTAAGGATAGTATTAAGTTTTTAAATCAAAAAATTGATGTTTTAGATTTAAATAATATTGATATACTTTTTTCTGATTTTGCGCATGGTGTTTTTGATGTAACAAAGTTATTAGTTGATTATATTCCAAAAATGAATGACCATGCTAAAATATATATCGATAGCGCAAGTACTCATTATCCATCTTACATGGCAATTAATCGTATAATTGATGTATTAAATAATGGAAAAATGCCAAAAATATTTTATGATGCATTAGAAAACAGTAAAGGCCTACAAAAAGAATACGATATAGAAAAACTAAAATATAAAATTGAAAATACAGAATTTAAAGTAGACCACATGGTAGAAAATAAAGAACGCAATCAAAATAGCACATGTTGTATTACTTTAACACCAATAGATATTTTTCCTTACCCAAGGAAGAATATAAGATCATTGTAATTATAAATACACTGAGAAACCTTTATTTAAACTATAACACCCGGAGGAAATAAAATGGCTGTAATAGAATATATGCTTCATAGAATTAATGGTGGTAATCGCGCTGAAATACCAGGTTGGGTCGGCGATCGCGGCCACTGGTTTAATAGCGCAGACAATACATATATCGGCTGGGTAGATGATACTCGCGATTATTACGTTCCCGACTCGGTTACGTCCTTTACAAAAGCAGAATTGGTTACTCGCAACCTCGCAATGCATGGAGTAACTCCGTTTCAGAATATGGATGAATCTGATCCTGGTGCAGATCCAACAGATATGACTGATGCCGAAGTAACAACAATGACTGAAGCTTGGTACGACGATTTTGTAACTAAAAACGGAAGTTAATACAATATGGAAATTATGTTAGCAAAAAAGATTGAAGAACTTGATGAAAATGAATTAATTGAAGTATTAAGAAAATTTCAAATGGAAGATAATGATGCGTTTGAAATTTTAAAAGAGCTCGTTGAAGACGTTTAATAGAAAGAAGTAGTACATGTCCCAAATTAAATTTAACCAAGACGGTACCATAAATTTTGGTGACTATACGTTAACCTTTACTGATGAAGGTTTTGAGTTTGACGGCAACATATTGGCTACAGAATATGAAGAGCGTTGGCAATTTGGAGGTACTGTAAGTGGCTATACTTCAGGCGGTGAAGAACCGGCGTACTCCACTGTAATTGACAAGTTTCCTTTTGCATCTGACGGAAATGCAACTGACGTTGGTGATTTGACATTACCCTATAGCAACGGAGTTGGAGTATCTAGCTCTACGGCCGGGTATGTTGTTGGGGGAAGAACAAATGCCCCTGCCTATAACATAGGCACTATCATGAAATTTTCTTTTGCATCTGATGGTAATGCAACTGATGTTGGTATAGCGGCCACAGGATGGCAAGGAGCTGGTCAATCAAGCGGCACGAATGGTTATACTTCCGGCGCCACCGCCCCTCAAATCGCGGGCCAACCGACCGTTGCTGAAATTCACAAGTTTCCTTTTGCTACTGATGGTAATACAACAGATGTTGGTGATTTAACAAATACCGTCACGTTGGTTACGGGGCAATCAAGCCTAGTTTCTGGTTATGTGTCAGGCGGGAACACTCCTGCTTCAAATGTTATTAACAAGTTTTCTTTTGCTACTGATGGTAATGCAACTGATGTTGGCGATTTAACAGTAGGAAGGTTTGACGGCGCAGGCCAAAGTAGCACAGAATCTGGTTATGCTTCCGGCGGCCAATCCCCGGGCACAACCAATGTAATCGATAAATTTCCTTTTGCATCTGATGGAAATGCTACTGATGTCGGCGACCTGTTGCAAGTAGGTTCATATTACGAAGGACAATCTAGCACAGCGTCTGGCTATGTGTCTGGTGGCCCGGTTTCTAATACAATTCAAAAGTTTCCCTTTGCTTCTGATGCTAATGCAACTGATGTTGGTGATTTAACAGTAGGAAGACTTCGCCAAGCAGGTCAACAAGCATAATGGCATGGTTTGTAAAAGATGTTGAGGTTATAAGTGATAACGCGTCTATCACAGCAAATAAAACTAAAATTGTAGTTAATGACTATTTAGGATTTGCGGATAGCCATGCGCAGGGTACTGTAAGTGGTTATTCGTCTGGTGGTATAAATCCGCCACATACTAACAGAATTAACAAGTTTTCTTTTGCATCTGATGCTGACGCAACTCAATCTGGGTTTTTGTCCGGACCTGATAACAGAGCATTTGTTGCTGGGCAATCAAGTACAGAAAACGGTTATACTTCTGGTGGTACTACACCGGGGTCCCCTACTCGTGTTAATAAAATCGACAAGTTTCCTTTTGCAGCTGACGGAAATGCAACAGATGTTGGTGATCTAACACAGGTAAGGAACAGTGCGTCGGGTCAGTCAAGTACTGTATCTGGGTATACATCAGGTGGTTTTGTATTTCCACCGTCTTCCTTAGTAATCGACAAGTTTCCTTTTGCAGCTGACACAAACGCAACAGATGTTGGCGATTTAACGCAAGGTAGGTCGTCACCAGCTGGTCACTCAAGTGTTGTGTCAGGCTATATTTCAGGCGGTTTACCTTCTGACCCTTCAGTAAACACTGATATTATTGAAAAGTTTCCATTTTCTACAGATGCAAACGTGAGTGATGTTGGGGATCTAACGCAAAGTCGTAAGCAAGCTGCAGGACAGAATAGTGCAACTTCAGGTTATACTTCTGGGGGTAATATTGGTCCTGGGGTTGTAAGTGTTAACACAATTGATAAATTTCCTTTTGCATCTGATGGAAATGCGACTGATGTTGGTGATTTAACAACGTTATTTTCGCGCAGAGTAACAGGCACGTCAAGCACAGCTTCTGGTTATACTTCTGGGGGATATCAGCCACCTGGGGCAGCTATTAACACGATTGAAAAGTTTCCTTTTGCTGCTGATGCTAATGCAACAGATGTTGGTAATTTAACTAATGCTGTTTACGCCGCGGCCGGTCAACAGGTATAAATAGACTAAACAACTCCAAGGATTAAATGAATGGCAACCGTTATAACAGAACTTTTTTCGTTTACTGAATACGATGACGGCATATACTTTGACGGTAAAGCTACCGCGAATGAGTTTAACGTGCCGCCAACTCCAACTGCATACGGTAGTGTATCCGGATACACACATGGTGGGCAGCCAAATTCTAATGTAATCGATAAGTTTCCTTTTGCATCTGACGCCAACGCGACTGATGTTGGTAATTTGACACGTACTTCTGCGTTCGGCAGCCAAACTGGAGCATCAAGTTTGGTAAGTGGTTATAGTGTGGGCGGCGGGCCTGCTGCCACCTCTAACGTTATTGACAAGTATCCCTTTGCTGCTGACGGAAATGCAACCGATGTTGGTGATTTAACGCAAGCAAGAGGAAATGGCTCAGGCCATGAAAGCGACGTATCAGGCTATACAGCCGGAGGGCAATCAGCACCGATTGTTAATACGATAGACAAGTTTGCATTCGCTACGGATGCTAATGCAACGGACGTTGGTGATCTTCCAGCGATCCGGGCGTGGTGCACTGACCAATCAAGCTTGGAAAATGGTTATGTATCAGGTGGTAACACAGGCGGTTCGACACAAAATACTATATACAAATTTTCATTTGCAACTGATGGAAATGCAACTGATGTCGCTAATCTTTCTCAAGCTAGATCCAGCGTAGCCGGCCAATCAAGTTTAATATCTGGCTATACTTCAGGCGGGCATAGTACTGGCACCTATTATCCAGCAACTTCTAATGTTATTGATAAGTTTCCTTTTGCTTCTGATGCAAATGCAACAGATGTTGGTAATTTGACATCTGTTGTGACTACGGCCGCTGGTCAGTCGAGTACGGCTTCCGGTTATAGGTCTGGCGGGTTTGCAGGGCCTGCGGCCACAAACACAATTGATAAGTTTCCTTTTGCTTCTGACGCTAACGCAACAGATGTTGGGGATCTAACAACAGCATCAAGACGCTGGGTCCATGGAAATCAAAGCTCTGTATAATAAAAAATAATAAGATTTAGGAAATTTGTTATGCGGCGAGCAGCTGCTAATATTTACAAGTTTCCTTTTGCAGCCGCTGCCAGTTGTACTAACGTTGGTGATCTAACACAAACTAGATTCGATATCGCGGCCCAACAAGTATAAATAGATTCGTTAAACAACGAAAGTTATATCATGAAACAATTGAATTTTTGCGGTGGTTTACCTAGAACTGGGTCGACCGTCCTAATGAATGTGTTACAGCAAAACCCAGAAGTGTTTACTACTTCTACAGACCCATTTCCACATATACTTAATGAACAAATTTTAATTAAGTCAAGATACTCAGAAGCGTTTCAAGCAATGAGTTGTGAGCAAGCCGACGATGCTGTTTATGGTATGGCTCTTGGTGCAACTCGCGGTTGGTACGAAGGTCTTACTCAAAAACCAGTTGTAATTTCAAAGGCACGAGATTGGTCAGGTCTACACCACTTATTCCCAAAATCAAAAATGTTAATTACAGTTCGCGATCTTAGAGATATCGTAGAAAGTTTTGATCGTGTTAATAGCAAGATTAAAGCTCTACACACGTTTGGTAATGACAATACACTATACGGCTCGTTGACCGAAGACGAAAAATACGCTTATCACTTCAAGGAAACTAATTCTTTTTCTGTAACTCTTCGCCACGAAATACCAAAGTATATTGAACTGTTTAAACGAGATCCTTCAAGAGTTAAATTTATTCGCTACGAGGATCTTCTTCGTGATCCAAACTACATGTTAAAACGAATATACGAATTCCTCGGTTTACAAAACTATCAACATGACTTGGATAATATACCGCAGGCATCGATGTTTGAGCATGATAACGCATACTTCCGGGAAAAAACAGATCACAAAACTAAACCGCAAATGATACCTTGGAAAGAACCGACAAGAGTACTTTCTGATAATTTTCACAACCAAGTTGTAAATGAGAATCAGTGGTTTTATAAGTCATTTTATCCAGACGTTACGAATAATTGATAAATACAATTAATCAAGACATTGAATTATTAAAAATGGAGTTTATACTATGAAAAGAATTTTGATTACTGGCGGAGCTGGATTTATTGCTCACCATCTCGTGAGTAAGGTGCTAAAGGAAACAGACTGGGAGATTGTAACACTCGACAGATTGGATTATAGTGGTAATTTAAATCGCTTAGATGATGCTCTACAAGAGTTTGATGTTGAAACAAAAAAACGAGTAAAAGTTGTTTTTCATGATTTAAAAGCAGAATTAAATCCACTTATTCGTGCTGAAATTGGAAAAGTTGATTATATCGCGCACCTAGCAGCTGGATCACATGTAGACCGTTCTATTGAATATCCAATGGAATTTGTCCTTGACAATGTTGTAGGAACGTGTAATATTCTAGAATTTGCTAAACACCAAAAGGATAATTTAGAAAGATTTATTTACTTTAGTACAGATGAAGTTTTTGGTCCTGCACCAGATGGTATTAAGTATAAGGAAAATGATCGCTACAATTCAACAAATCCATATAGCGCTTCAAAGGCAGGCGGCGAAGAACTCGCGGTAGCATACGAAAATACATATAAGCTGCCAATCTATATTACTCATACTATGAATGTGTTTGGCGAAAGACAGCATCCGGAAAAGTATATTCCGATGTGTATTAAACGAGCAAGAGACGGTGAAAAGATTACGATCCATAGCGATAACACCAAAACAATTGCAGGATCACGTCATTACATACACGCTGAAGATGTAGCTGATGCTGTCATGTTTCTTTTTGGTAAGGATGTTAAAGAATTGGAATGGGGTGGCGCAAAATGCCCTAAGTTTAATATCGTAGGTGCTGAAGAAATTGATAATTACGAGCTTGCAAAAATTATTGCTGAAACGCAAGGAAAAGAATTAAATTATGAATACGTGGATTTTCATTCAAGCAGACCTGGGCACGATCTTCGTTATGCATTGGATGGAAATAAAATGGCTGAAATGGGTTGGGTACCTTCCAAATCTGTTCGGGAAAGAATTGAAGAAGTTGTTGATTGGACACTTAAAAACGATAGATGGCTCGTTTCAGAGTAGAACTTTTTTATAAATAAATGTAAAGGATTAATAGGTTTCTAAATGACAACTCAGGCTAATTTATATGTAGGTAAAGGGACTGATTTTGCAATAGATCTTGAAATAACTTATGATGCAAATCCTGGAGAAGTTTTTTTAATAAGCGACAAGTCGTTTTATTCAAGTTTTAGAAAACATTATTCTTCAGCTGCAATAGCAAATGCCGAAGTTACGTTGTTATCTTCTGCTAATAATATATTAGAATTTGCGTTATCAGCTGAAGCGACTGAGAATGTAGATCCAGGAAATTATGTTTACGATATTATAATGGTTAATCCTTCGGGGGCAAAAACAAAAATCCTCGAAGGTCTTTTAAAAATAACACCAACGGTAACACAAATATGATTTCAAATAGAGAAAAAATAAAAGTTTTTGTAAATCAAAACACCGGAGTAGTTACTAGATCTATTTTTGATTTGGCCGATGTTGATTTGGCAGGAGCAGCAAATAACGAAATATTAACGTATGATTCAGCAACCAATACAATAGTTGCAACTTCCGCATCTTCGATTCTTTCAATTGATGGAGACGGAAATGTGATTGATGGTGGCAGTTATTAAATTATAAATAAAAGAAACAGAATAAGTTTAAGGTGTAAAAGTGGCTATAATCAAACATAGATTATCTGGTGTAACAGGTAGGGAACCTACATTAGACCAGCTCGTATTAGGCGAATTAGCCGTTAATACATACGATGGAAATATCTTCGCAAAAATAGATCGTGAAGGTACCGAAGAAATAATTAAATTTACCGGGACTAACCCGGTTAAAAATGTTTATTACGTACAAAAAAATGGCAGTGATGCAAACAACGTTCTTGGTAATACATGGAGCGCAGCTTTTGCTACGATTGAAAGAGCAATTCAAGAAGTTGATACGAGAGACGGCGAACTTACTATTATTGATGTAGGTCCTGGCGAGTATACATCTCAAGGCCATATTGATGTTCCTGATAATTGTCTTCTTCGCACCTGTCACAGATCTACAATAATAAAACCGGAAACTGGTTATGAGGAAAAAAACGTTTTTAGACTTGGGTCTGGATGTTTCATAGAAGGATTTGTATTTGAAGGCTGGAGATTGGATAGCTTAGAAAATCCAACCGAAGGTTTCGCGGTATCGTTTAGACCAGGTGCAGTAATTCGTAGAACTCCATATGTACACAAATGTGTTGTTCGAACAACTCCTTTCTGGGACACAATTGCACCTCCACTTGATAGAGCAAACTCCAATCCGTTGTATGGTAGAGGCGCTGGTGTTATTCTTGCAGATGGTCTTGTTTGTTCTGCGAGTAGTATTTACCCTAATATCATGGCATGGGGTGCAACGCCAGTATCTCATAATGGTATTGGATATTGTGCTAAAAACGGTGCACTGATTAACGCAGTGAATGCTATTAGTCTTTGGGCACACAAACACTTCCTAGCGTTATCAGGTGGCCATTTAATTCTTTCTGCTTGTTCAACACAATTTGGTGATTATACATTAGTTGCTAGTGGAACTCGCGATCTTGTCCAAGCGACTGAAGTTGCAGAAGGTACATTAACTATTCAAATCGCGGCATATCAAGCAGTAGGCGCCGCGGCTAATACTATTATTGATGCAACGATTACAGATTTAGTAGATAATGGATTTACTTCTTCGTGGGCTACAGGAGACGAGGCCCTCTGTCGTAGAGATGCCAAAAACCTTATACAATCAATAGAATGGGTTCTTCAAACAGCGGTAGAAAAACCAATGTTAGATTTTCAAAAAGGATTGTTTAATTTAGACGGAACACCGACAATAACCGCAGGTAAAGAAACTGCAGCTATCAGAGCATGGCAATTTATAAGAGCTGAAATAAAAGCGTTATCCGGCGTCAACGCGGCTTCTGATACTATCGTAGATGCTTTATTTGTAGCATTAATTAATACACAACAAAACCCAGTAAGAATTTCAGAACCTTCAACTATTACAGCAATCGGTCATACTTGGAATTCAATTATGACAGGTGTTGCTCTTACTCGCATTCCGCCAGCGAAAAATAAGACAACAATAGAAGAAAGTATTTTGGAATTAAGTAACGGAAAAGTTATTGCTTCTGGACAAGACGATCAAGGTTCTGCGCTATTCGTTGGCGGTATGAAAATTGATGCTGACACAGGAGAACTTTCTGGACCACCATTCGATCAGGCAGTAAATAGAATTGCCACAAGAGCAGCAATCGCAAGGAGTTTTTAAATAATGGCACGCATTACATGTAGAACCCCATCTACGGGGAAACCATTAAGAATTATACAAGCAGATGTTGCAAGTACATTTGTAACAATCGCAGAAGCACCAGACTTTTCGGTACCAGACGCGTCAAATAAGTTCCCAGATCGCGATCCAACTGATGATACTCGTGCAATCAGGCCAGGTGAAGTATTCTTTTTGACTCCGATAGCAGCAAAAAATAAAGATACTGTTACTAGGTGGGTTGAGGCAATTTTTGTCACGGAAGATAGCCAAACAATAGAGTTTGCTAAGGTGGAAGTACCAGCTGGTGATACAGCGTTGATACCTTTACAGGGTAGAAGTTTATTAAAAAGAGTAGCAAACAATGCGTCTGGTGATACTTTACAAGTAAGAGCAGAAGTAGCAAATATGTTTGATATTTGGGTTTCTGCAGAAGAGAAAACGTCAAACGAACACGTTGGAGTTGAATAAAAATGGTAAAATTAATATCCGATTCTACCGTATCGGGTAGAATATCAAAAACTCCGTCATCTGAAGTTTCTGAAGATAGATACGAATTTTTAACTCTATCTGAAACAGAACCAGATCTTGGCGTACCATCTGCTAACGGTTACATACTTGCATCTGATGAAGATGGGTCTAGAAATTGGATAGACGGAAGTACTATAATTGGTCCACAGGGTATTCAAGGTATCACTGGTGAACAAGGTATTCAGGGTATTCAGGGATTTCAAGGTCTCCAAGGTACAAAGGGTGATCCTTTTAAAGTATTAGGATCTGTTCCTGATGTTAATGTCAATCCGCCAAATAACCCGCAAACAACTCTGTCTGCAGCTTTCTCATCGCCTTCTTTGGCTGACGGTGTAATTGACGAAGCAACATCAAACCTATGGGTTTGGGGTGGTAGTGATTGGGTTAACACCGGAGACATCGTTGGACCGCAAGGTATCCAAGGTATTCAAGGTATTGCGCAACAGGGTATCCAAGGTATTTCTGGTGAACAGGGTGTACAAGGTATCCAGGGTGTTCAAGGTATAACTGGCGACCAAGGTATTCAGGGTGTTCAAGGTATCCAAGGTATAACTGGTGAACAGGGTATTCAGGGTACTGACGGTACCGGTAATCAAGGTATTCAAGGTTCTCAAGGTACTACTGGTGAACAAGGTATCCAAGGTATTACTGGAGAACAGGGTATCCAAGGTAGTCAAGGTGACCAAGGTATTCAGGGTATTACTGGTGAACAGGGTGTACAAGGTACTGACGGTACTGGAAACCAAGGTATCCAAGGTGTTACTGGTGCTCAAGGTATACAAGGTATAACTGGTGAACAAGGTATTCAAGGTTTAACAGGAGCTGGTGAACAGGGTGTTCAAGGTATCCAAGGTATTACTGGTGAACAAGGTATTCAAGGTATTAGCGGTACATTAGGTTCTGTAGGTGCTCAGGGTGTTCAAGGTATTCAGGGTATTACTGGTGAACAAGGTATTCAGGGTATCCAAGGTGTTACTGGTGCTCAAGGTATCCAAGGTGTTACTGGTGCTCAAGGTATTACTGGCGAACAGGGTATTCAGGGTATTACTGGAGCTGGGTCACAGGGTATACAGGGTATTACTGGTGGACAAGGTATTCAGGGTATTACTGGTGCCGCTGGCGCCCAAGGTATTCAAGGTATTCAAGGTATTCAAGGTATTACTGGTGGACAAGGTATTCAGGGTATTACTGGTGCCGCTGGCGCCCAAGGTATTCAAGGTATTCAAGGTATCCAAGGTATTACTGGCGGACAAGGTATCCAAGGTATTACTGGTGGACAAGGTATTCAAGGTATTCAGGGTCGTCAAGGTATCCAAGGTATTACTGGCGTTGGTTCGCAAGGTATCCAAGGTATTACTGGTGGACAAGGTATTCAAGGTGGAGCTGCAGAAGCTGCTTCTGCATATGAATTGCAATCACTAAATGATACATCAACAAATCAAGATTTTTATCCGGTTTTTGTTGGAGCAACTGGATCTGTTCAAACAATTACGTCGTCAACAACAAAACTGTATTTTAATCCTTCTACTGGCGACTTGTCAGCAACAGGCTTTAATTCACTTTCAGATGCAACAGTTAAAGAAAATATTTTACCAATTAATGATAGCTTTTCAATACTTGATAAAATTGATACATATAAGTTTAATTGGAAAGATACAAAAGAATTGAGTTATGGTGTTATGGCGCAAGAATTAGAAAAAATCATGCCTGAGCTTGTAAAGAAAAATGGCAATGGTCAAAGAACTGTTTCATATATTCCTTTAATTGCAATCATGATCGACGCGATAAATAAACTAAAGGAAGAAGTTAAAAATAAGTAACTTCTAGTTTTATTATGTTTTATTATGGAGTGAAAATATATTATGAGTTTTTTCGAAAAAACTAAAAATGGACAAGAAGTTGAAAGCACGTATCATTACGGCGACAGTGATAGTTTTGCAAAAAACGTTTTAAATGATGGGGGTGATATTTACCCCCTCATTATTCCATCAAATCTTACAAACGGCACAGGTTTAATGAACCCGTCTATATTGAATATAGACGGTAAACTTGTTGTAAATATAAGACACGTAAACTATACTTTCTATCATTCAGAAAGAAAACTGTTTCAACACCCGTGGGGACCTCTTACGTATTTGCATCCCGAGAACGATATGCATCTGAGGACAGAAAACTATTATTGCGAATTAGACGATTCGTTTGAAATAACTCGGTTTAATAAAATAGACACAAGCAAATTTGACAACTACAAACCAATGTGGGACTTTGTTGGTCTTGAGGATGCGCGTTTAATTGAATGGAATGGAAAACTATTTACATCAGGAGTACGACGTGATACAACTGAAAACGGCCAAGGGAGAATGGAACTTTGTGAAATTGAAGTGCGTGAAGATAGTGTTGTAGAAGTTTCAAGATGGAGAATTCATCCACCAAACGATAAGAATTCATATTGTGAAAAGAATTGGATGCCAATTGCAGACCAGCCTTTTAAATATGTAAAATGGTGTAACCCAGTAGAAGTTGTAAAAGTTAACGAAACTCCAACTGATGACAAAGTTTTTGAATCAAATTGGGTCGAATCAGAAACATGCCACTTACAATCTTCTGGTAATTTTTTAAGTAAGGATCCGCGTGGAGGTTCGCAAGTAATTCCGTTTGGTGATAATTACCTTACACTTACTCATGACGTTGATTTATTTAAAAGTGATGTTGGAAGAAAAGATGGTGTGTATCGACATAGGTTTATATTATTTGATAAAGACTGGAATATACTAAAACATTCAAAAGATTTTTCTTTAATGAACGGACATACTGAATTTTCAGCAGGCATGTGTCATTACAAAGATAAAATACTTATTACATTCGGGTTCCAAGATAATGCAGCATTTATCTTAGAAGTAAATCCAAAAACAATTGAAGATATGATTGGTTGAGAGGAAAATTATTATGAACAGAACTGATATTATACAATCTCTCATAAACAAAATAGAAGCAAAGAGCTATCTTGAAATAGGAATTTCAGAAGGATACAATTGGAGAGAAATAAAATGCAAACACAAAGTAAGTGTTGACCCAGAACCGCTGTCAAAAGCTGATTGTGTTATAACGTCCGATGAATTTTTTGAAAAAAATAAAGAAACTTTTGATGTAATATTTGTTGATGGTTTACATCACGCAGATCAAGTTCATCGTGATATTACAAACGCAGTTGATATTTTAAATGAAGGTGGTTATATAGTATGTCACGATATGAACCCACTTAAGGAAGAACATCAAATCATACCATTTAAAGGAGGTACTTGGAATGGTGATTGCTGGAAAGCATTTGTCAATTTAAGAGCAACTCGAAAAGATTTGGAAATGTACACTGTTAATACAGATCATGGTTGTGGGATAATTAAAAAAGGTAAGCAAAAAACTTTAGATATACCAAATGGTGAATTAGAATATAAAGACTTTGACAAAAATAGAGTAGAATGGTTAAATCTTATTAGCCCCGAAAAATTTGGAAAAATGTTTGGAATGACTGGTCTAAAATTCATGTTAAAAACTTATATCATGGATCCAAATAACCCTGAAAGTAATTGGAATTTAGCTCTACACTACGATACAATTGGGCAACTAGCTTCTGCGATTTCTTTTTATATTCGCACAGCCGAAAGAACAGAAGAAGATTTGTTAAAATACGAATGTCTCATTCGGGCTGCGATGTGTTTTGAAAAACAAGGTACTCGAAGATTTACTGTAAAGGGTATCGTGCAGCACGCAATAGCAACACAACCACATCGCCCTGAAGGTTATTATTTACTTAGTAAGTTTTATGAAAATGATCCTGGTGACGGTAAATGGTTTGACTCGTATACAACTGCGTCAATTGGTTACTCCTTTACAGACGACGTATTAGAGCCTCTCAGGACTGTCGTGGATTACCCTGGTAAACATGCCTTATTATTCCAAAAAGCTCATACTGCTTGGTGGTGTGGTCTTAGTGAGGATTCAAGAAGTATGTTAATGGATCTCTATACAAATTATGATTTGAAAGATGAGTATCGCAATTCAGTATATGAAAACCTCGTAAGATTAGGAGCATTCACATCTAAAAGTCTTACATTATATACAAATGAAAAACATAGTAGTTTAAAAAATCAATTTTCTGGTTCTGAAAATATCAAACAGAATTATTCTGAAGCTTACCAAGATATGTTTGTTCTTACATTATTCGGCGGTAAGAAAAACGGTAGTTACGTTGAAGTTGGTTCTGGTCATCCTACATACGGAAATAACACATACTTATTAGAAAAAGATTATGGTTGGAATGGCGTATCATTTGATATAAGCGAAGAGTTTGTTGCTGGCCATAACAAAGAAAGAAACCATACGTGTCTTCTTAAAGATGCGACTACTGTTAATTACGACTCATTCTTAAATGGTCTTGGCTTTGGTAAGGATATTGACTATCTGCAAATTGATTGTGATCCGCCCGAAGTAAGTTTTAAAGTACTATTATCAATGCCGTTTGAAACCAAAAGGTTTGGAGTAATTACATTTGAGCATGATCATTATGCAGATCCAACCGGCGGATATAGAGAAAAAGCTAGACAATATTTAAAATCGTATGGCTATGAACTTGTTGTTGGTAACATATCTCCTGATAAGGATAGGCCTTATGAAGATTGGTTTGTCCATCCAGATATTATAAATACTAATGAGTTTAGCATTTTAAAGAATAACGATGATTCTACAAAAATGGCTGAAGATTATATGATGGGCAGAACTAATAATGGCGAAGCAGCTTAAAAACTTTCCAACAGTATATTATCTTTCTTTAAAAGATTCCTTAGAGAGGCAGCGCGATTTAGAATCGCAGCTGTCCTCAAGAGGAGTAAATTTTTGTATGATTGAAGGATACGATGGAAGAACCGTTGATATCCGAGAACAATTAGATATAACAAGTCCACACTTAAGTCCTATAGGTATTTCTTCTGAAGTACTATCTGTTGCAGTATCCCATTTACATATGATATACCGTTGGTATACAGAGACCGATGAAGAAATTGGTTTCTTTTGCGAAGATGATATTAATTTTTCTCTAGCCGATTATTGGAACTTTGATTTCAGTGAATTTATCGAACCGTTGCCACAAGATTGGCAGGTTATTCAAATGTCACTAATTAAAGAAGATCCAGTTAATTGGAGTGACATGAGAATAAGAAGAAAAAGGTGGAATGATTGGTCGTGTTGTGCATATTTAATGCGACGAGAATATGCAAAGGAAATATTGGATGACTTCTACGATGTAGAAACAAATTCTTTCAACCTAAAAATAAAAGAGACAAGACACATTCCTTTACCTGAGAATGTAATATATCCTTATAACTATAAAAGATGCTACGTGTTTCCGTTCTTTACAGAAAATAGAGTACATGATTCCACTCTTATAAGACAGGACAACAAGGATAATATAGACACAATCCAAAATCAGAGTAGTAAATTTATAACTGATTGGTGGAAAGAAAACGGAAATAATATTAATATAAAGGAGTTGGTGAATATGGTAGATAAAATCCCAGTCATAGGTGCACCAGTTGTAAATAGCACTTATTGGATTTCAAGACTTATTATGAGTGTTGACTATCCTGTAGAAAACTTTGTCATTATAAACAATAATGGCAGGGGTGAATTAGATGAAGAGCTCAACCGTTTGGTTAAAATGGATCATAAGTTTATTGATAATATTAAAGTAGTTCACATGCCTGCAAATGTAGGGTGCGCAGGTGCTTGGAACCTTATTATTAAATGTTATATGTTAGCTCCTTATTGGATTATTGCAAACGACGATGTCGCCTTTGGCCCTGGTCTTTTAGGCGAAATGGTTGAAAGAATAAACGGCGATCCAATGGTCGGCATGATACATCCAAATGCTGGAGACTTTAATGTTGGCGCGTGGGATCTTTTCCTTATTCGAGAAAACGTTGTAAAGGTATTTGGGTTGTTTGATGAAAACACATACCCCGCATATTGTGAAGATGCCGATTATATTATGCGAATGTCGCATCGTCCTATTCGAAAGATTGTTGGTCTAGAGAATAAATATATGCATGGACACGGTGATAGTACAATGTATTATGAAACCGGTAGTCAAACAGAGAAAAACGAAAATGGTTTAAAAGAAAAGCTTGACCACTCAAATGAGTTAAATATTGATTATTTAACACGTAAATGGGGTATCGGTTGGAGAAAGTTGTCTCCTAATAAAGAAGTATTTGAAGGTGAAGAAACACCAATCTCAGCAACAACATACGATTTAGATTTCGTTAGACAAAAACACATGGGTTTTTAATATGAAAAATTGGCTTATTACAGAAGAAGAAATTACAGAAGAAGAAATTATAGAAGTTCAAGATGAAGAAATTACTCATCATGACGATTCTTCTGTATACGCGGTTAACCCCAATCTACAAGAAAACAAAAGAGCATTCATAATTGATAATTTTTATGCGGATCCTTACGCGATGCGAGAATTTGCGCTTCAACAAGAATACTTTGATGATGACGGGTATATCGGTAAAAGAACAAGAACACAACACCTTTTTCCAGGACTAAAGGAAACATTTGAAAGTATCATTGGCGAAAGAATTAGCGAATGGGAAACATATGGTATGAACGGAAGGTTTCAACACAACCACGCCGGTGAAAAATTAGTATATCACTGTGACCAACAAAAATGGGCCGCTATGATATACCTAACTCCAGATGCCCCACCACAAACTGGTACAAGTACCTATATGCATAGAGAAACTAAAATCCATCATAATTCCCAAATTAATTGGAACGATGGGACTGGCCATAAAGTATTTCCTGGAAATACATTTTTAGATAAGACTCCATACGATACGGTAGATTCTTTTGGTAATATTTTTAACAGATTAGTTATATTCGAAGGTGGATCAATACATGCTGCTTCTGAATATTTTGGTAGCAATATACATGATTGTAGAATGTGGCAAATGTTTTTCTTTGATGGCGAAGTTTCAAATATGCATTTAGGAGATTGATAATGAAAGTAGTTTTAGTTACAGGCGGATTTGACCCGATTCATTCTGGTCATATAGCATATTTTAATGAAGCGAAAAAGTTAGGGGACGTGCTAGTTGTTGGGGTAAATAGCAACGAATGGCTGACTCGTAAAAAAGGCCAACCGTTTATGGATATTAACGAAAGAGTTGAGATTGTAAAAAATCTTTCTGTCGTTGACTCTGTAATGGTATTCGACGATAGCGATGGTGGTGCATCCCAGGCAATTCATAATTGTTTAAATATGTATCCAAACGCTGAAATTATCTTTGCGAACGGTGGAGATAGAACAGATGATAACATTCCAGAAATGAAAATTAAAGATAAGAGATTATCATTTGTTTTCGGAGTAGGTGGAATTCACAAGATGAATTCCAGCAGTAAAATACTTACTGAGTGGAAAACACCAAAAACAGAAAGAAAATGGGGATATTATCGCGTACTTCATTCTGATGGCCCATCCACTAAAGTAAAAGAACTTGTTGTTGCGCCTGGAAGATCGCTTAGTTTGCAGAAACACGAAACAAGAAGTGAATATTGGATTGTAAGTTACGGAGAAGCAACCGTAAATCATGGTGATGATCTAGATAATATACAGACATCAGTACTTAAAAAACATGGTGAAATATACATTCCGGTCCATACATGGCATCAATTGATAAATAATACAAATGATGAAGTTAGGATAGTTGAAATACAGTACGGCAGTAATTGCATTGAAGAAGATATAGAACGCGTCTAATACCATGGCTCCTAGAATATATAATTCTATTATACTCATTGTTGAAGAAATGTCAATGGAAAAATGGTACCTGCATTGAATTAAATTATTGTAATCTAGTACCACAACTCCCAGAATAGATAATTCTATTATATCTATTATTTGAAAAATGTCAATAGAAAAATGACAATAGCTCTTTTTTTATAAATATAAACAAAAATAGGTTAACTCACATGGCATTACCAACAACACGCGAAGAGTTTAAAGATTACGTACTTCGTAAAATAGGTGCTCCGGTCATTCAAATAAATGTTTCCGAAGAACAAATTGAAGACCGTATTGACGAAGCTATATCTTTTTGGAGAGATTATCATTATGATGGAAGTCAAATGGTTTATCTTAAGCACGAGCTCACCCAAGCTGAAATAGATCAAGGTTATGTCACAGTACCGGAAAATATGCTCGGTGTTACTCGAATATTTGACTTGAGCTCATCTGTGTCAACGGGTACTGGCATTTTTAATGTGCAATACCAATTCGTTTTAAATAACCTCAGTGATATTACAGGATATAGTATACAGAACTATTATATGTCAATGTCTCATCTGCAATTTCTTCAGGAAATTTTAGTAGGAAAACCTTTAGTACGATATAACCGCCATGTAAATCGCCTTTATATTGATGGTAAGAAAAATATAATGGTCGCAGGATCGCATATTATCATTGAAGGATATGATATCATAAGTGGTGAAACATATGCTGATGTTTGGCAAGATCGCTTTCTTCAAAATTACACTTCAGCTCTAGTAAGAGAACAATGGGGATTTAATTTAACGAAGTTTACAAACATGCAACTTGTAGGTGGTGTACAGTTTAACGGTGAGCAAATATTAAGCGAAGCTAAGACAGATCGAAAAGAGATGGAAGAAAACGCTATTAATTCCCTGCAACCGCTTACCTATAATTTTGTGGGTTAATACATGGCTACTAACGCATATTTTAATAATTATGATTATTCAAACGAACAGACTCTCATTGATGACCTGGTGATCGAGTCTATTCAGATTTATGGGATAGACACGTATTATCTTACTCGTAGTTTGCAGGCTGTAGACAATATATTAAATGAAGATGATCTTTCGATCTTTAATACTTCATATGAAATGGAAATGTATGTTAAGAGTGTTGATGGATTTCAAGGTGAAGGCGACTTCCTTAGTAGGTTTGGTTTACAAATTCGTGACCAAGTTACATTTACTGTTGCAATGCGAACATTTGAGAAAAATGTAACTAACATAATCCCTACTATTTTAAGACCAAAGGAAGGAGAACTGGTATACTTTCCAATGGTTAACAAGTTCTTTAAAATTACTCACGTTGAACATGAGAGCGTCTTCTATCAGAGTGGTGCTTTACAAGTGTTCGACCTTCAGTGCGAATTGTTTGAATATTCCAATGAAAGATTCCAAACTGGTGTATCGGATATAGATACATTTTTTGATAATTATAAAACAACTGCTGTTACTTCGCTCACTGCATTAAAAACAAAAGATCCTATTGCAAATAATATAGACTTTGAAGATGCTGGTGATGATATAATAGATTTCACAGAGATAGATCCGTTTAGCGAAACTATCACAAACCCAACAGATGCTGGATAAGATATATGACATATAAAGTAAAAGGTACCGTAGTTGTAGATGCATCCGGTAATATTAACCCGGGTGACAAAACAAAGTTTGTTGTAAATGACTATTTAGAATTTGCCGATCATCCAACGACGCCTGAACAAGGCTCGGTAAGTGGTTATTCGTCTGGTGGCATGTTTCCAGCTTCTACTGTTATTGACAAGTTTCCTTTTGCATCTGACGGAAATGCAACAGATGTTGGTGATCTAACACAAGCAAGATATGCTGTGGCAGGTCAGTCAAGTACTGTATCTGGGTATACTTCAGGTGGAAACACGTGGCCGGCACAGGCATTGCAGAATACAATTGATAAGTTTGCATTTGCTTCTGACGGAAATGCAACTGACGTTGGTGATTTGACACAGGTTCGTTATTATATGGCTGGTCAATCAAGCGACGCGTCTGGTTATACTTCAGGCGGGCGAACCAATCCAACCGGCGCCATGACGCTTACAAATGTTATCGACAAGTTCCCCTTTGCGGCTGACGGTAATGCAACTGATGTTGGTGATTTAACACAAGGTAGATATTCCCCGGCTGGCCAATCAAGCGCAGTATCCGGATATTCTTCAGCTGGGTATAGCACATTGGGGTCTGGAAATATAATTGATAAATTCCCCTTTGCGGCTGACGGTAATGCAACTGATGTTGGTGATTTGACAAGAGTAACAAGGTATGCAGCTGGTCAATCGAGCACAGTATCCGGATATACTTCTGGTGGCGATGGCGGCGCGTTCACAAATATTATCGACAAGTTTCCTTTTGCATCTGACGCTAACGCTACTGATGTTGGTGATTTAACGACGGTAAAACGCCAGGCAGCTGGTCAATCGAGCACCGCGTCTGGTTATTCTTCTGGTGGCAAAGTCCCTGCCCAATCTAATATTATCGACAAGTTCCCCTTTGCGGCTGACGGTAATGCAACTGATGTAGGAAATTTAACAGCGGGTCGTTATAGTTTAGCAGGTCAACAAGTATAATGTCAACAAACGAGTATAAAATATTAGGATAGAAAAATGGCAATAAAAATTACTCAAGATAAGATAGCAAGTGTACATGTATCAAACCCGTCACATGCACAAGGCTCGGTAAGCGGTTATACTTCAGGCGGAACCGCGTCCACAAATGTAATTGATAAATTTCCTTTTGCATCTGATGCCAATGCAACAGACGTTGGCGATTTGACAGTATTAAGAGGACAAATATGTGGAGGGCAATCAAGCGTAGTATCCGGATATACTTCTGGTGGGACTGCACCTCCCTATTCTACTGTTATTGACAAGTTTCCTTTTGCAGCTGATGGTAATGCAACAGACGTTGGCGATTTGACAGTAGCAAGACAGACCGTTGCGGGTCAATCGAGTACAGTGTCGGGTTATTCGTCTGGTGGCCATTTTCCAACTTCTACTGTTATTGACAAGTTTCCTTTTGCATCTGACGGAAATGCAACAGATGTTGGTGATCTAACACAAGCAAGATATGTGGCGGCAGGTCAGTCAAGTACTGTATCTGGGTATACTTCAGGCGGAATGGACCCCGGCAATTGGAGCATGATAATTGATAAGTTCCCCTTTGCGGCTGACGGCAATGCGACTGATGTTGGTGATTTAACAGTAGCGACAGCCGGGCCTGCAGGCCAATCAAGCGATGTATCTGGTTATGCATCAGGCGGAACTCCCCCGGTAGTCGGAACAATTGATAAGTTTCCTTTTGCTGCTGACGGCAATGCGACTGATGTTGGTGATTTAACACAAGGTAGATCCGGGGCTGCAGGCCAATCAAGCAATGCATCCGGTTATGCATCGGGCGGAACTCCCGGCATCGGAACAATTGATAAGTTTCCTTTTGCATCTGATGGAAATGCGACTGATGTTGGTGATTTAACACAAGCACGGTACTACTCTGCAGGCCAACAAGTATAATGAAACGAATAAGTGTAAAAATAGGATAAACTATGGCATTTGTAAATCACTTTTATAATTCAAGTACAAGAAAATATGTTGCTCTGTTTGGTACTCTTTTTAATAAGATTCGTATCACGCGGAATGGAAACAATGACGCTGAAGTACAAAGTATTATAGTACCTATTGCTTATGGCCCTTTTCAGAAGTTTCTTGCAAAAATTACACAAGATCCGAACTTAAGTAACCCTTCTTCAATTACACTCCCGCGAATGTCTTTTGAAATGACAAACATGGCATACGATGGTACTCGTAAGATTGCATCAAAACAAAGAATGTTTAAAACCAACCCAGAGACTGAGGATAAGAGATACTACACTTGGTCTGGAGCTCCATACAATGTAGATTTTTCGTTATACATTATGACAAAATATTCTGAAGATGCAACAAAAATAGTCGAACAAATAATTCCATTCTTTAAACCGGAATGGACATCAACTGTTAAATTAATCGATGACATGGATCCTATTGATATACCACTTATTTTAAATGGTGTTACGAACGAAGAATTGTACGAAGGCGCGTTTACTGAAAGAAGATCTGTACTGTGGACTCTCAACTTTACAATGAAATGCTGGTATTTTGGACCGGAAAAAGATAATAAAATAATTAAGTTTATTGATACTGATGTCTATGATACAACGAATGGGGCAACAGTAAACCCTGTAAGGGGCATAAACACATTCCCTGGGTTGACTGCAAATGGAGCACCAACAACCGATGTAGATGAGGCCATACCTTACTTAGACGTTGAGTATGATGATGATTGGGCTCCAATTGGAGTTGTGACCGAAGATCCTGAGGCCGAAGTATGAGCGAAGACAAAATTGCAAAAGTTCTCGGTTTAAGACCTTTAGAAGAAGCTAAACAAGAAAATTTGCCAGAAGTAATTGAAGAAAAACCGTTAGAAATAATAGAAGCTTCGAGCGATGAAGATGACACTATTGTTGATATTGAGCAAGCTCGTGGAAATATAAAAAATATTATAGAGCAAGGTGATGACGCATTAAAAGAAATGATAGAACTAGCAAAACAGTCAGAATCTCCACGTGCGTTTGAAGTCGCATCAACATTAATGAAAACACTCCTTGACGCAAACAAAGATTTTGTTGAAATGTCAACTAAGAAAAAATATGCAAAAGAAGAAAAAAACGGCGCATCTAATACTCAGCAAAACGTAACAAATAATAATCTTATACTTTCTACAGCTGATTTACTTAAAATGATTAAGGGTGAAACTAATGAGTGATGGTTACTTAGGTAACATACATTTAAAGAAAACTGGTGAACAGATAGAATGGACTCCAGAATTAATTAAAGAATATTTAAAATGTTCAGAAGATCCTGTTTATTTTGCGCGTAATTATATTAAAATCGTTCATGTAGATCATGGTCTTATTCCTTTAAATATGTATGACTATCAGCAAGAAATTGTTGAAAAAATAACTAATAATAGAAGAGTTGCTGTTTTAACTGCAAGGCAAGCCGGAAAAACTACTACGGCTGTTGCGGTCATATTACACTATATTCTATTTAACGAATTTAAAACTGCTGCGGTTCTTGCTAACAAAGGCGACGCTGCAAGGGAAGTTCTTGCGAGAATTAAACTTGCGTACGAAGCATTACCAAAATGGCTACAGCATGGCGTCGAAGAATGGAACAAAGGTAACATTGCATTAGAAAACGGATGTAACGTTTTAGCTGGTACAACATCTAGCTCTGCAATTCGTGGTAAGTCTATCTCATTCTTGTATCTAGATGAGGTAGCCTTCATTGAGGGGTATGACGAATTCTTCGCGTCAGTATATCCTACTATTTCATCGGGTGAATCTACAAAGCTTTTAATGACCTCTACACCAAACGGTTTAAACCATTTTTGGAAAACTTGTAAGGGGGCCGAAGAAGGAACGAATGGATACGAGTTTGTAAAAGTTGTATGGAGTGACGTACCAGGAAGAAACGAAAAATGGAAAACTGAAACACTAGAAGCGTTAGATCATGATGAAGAAAAGTTTAATCAAGAATACAACGGACAATTTTTAGGATCTTCTGGTACACTCATTTCTGGCTCCAAATTGAAAGAATTGGCGTTTTCTACACCATTATATGCAAGTGAAGGTATTAGCCAATACGCACAAGCAGAAAAAAATCACATATACGCAATGACTGTTGACGTTTCCCGAGGAAAGGGTTTAGATTATTCCACGTTTAACGTAATAGATATTACAACAATGCCGTATAGGCAGGTTTGTACTTTTAGAGATAATTACATATCTCCAATAGATTTTGCATCTATTATATATCGCGTAGGTACTGCATATAACCAAGCATTGGTTTTAGTTGAAATTAATGATATTGGTTCTCAAGTATCCGATACTCTTTTGATGGACTTTGGTTACGAAAGTTTACTTCATACAGAAAGCGCAGGCCGAGAAGGTAAAAGAATTTCTTCTGGTTTTGGCAAAATGGCTGATACCGGTGTTAGGACTACAAAATCCGTGAAGGCGGTTGGTTGTTCAATGTTGAAAATGTTGATTGAACAAAACCAATTTATTATAAACGATTTTGAAACTATTCAAGAGTTATCAAGATTTTCTAAAAAGGGTAATTCGTATGAAGCAGAACCAGGATCTCACGACGATCTTGTAATGAATTTGGTAATATTTGGATGGTTAACAAGCCAAGCATATTTCAAAGAAATAACAGATATAAATACACTACATAAACTAAGAGCAAAGACCGAAGCGCAAATACAAGATGATCTTCTTCCATTTGGATTCATTGATAGTGGTGAAAACGCGTTAAGCACAGGATTTCAGCCCATCGAAGAAGATGAACGTTGGATGATGTAAAAACGGTTTTTTATAAATAGACAAGAATAGATTGAAAACAAGTGTCAAATAACCTTACACAGGGGAGAAAAATATGACTTTTTCTGTAAGTCCATCCGTCATCGTCAGGGAAGTAGATGCGTCGGCAGTAATACCGGCCATTGGAACACCACCTGCCGCTATTGCCGGTGTTTTTCGTTGGGGTCCAGTTAACGAACGCATTTTAGTTTCTTCGGAAGAAGAACTAGCTAGTCGTTTTGGTAAACCACACGCAAACACTACTTGGCAAAACCATGAAACCTTTTTTAGTGCAGCAGACTTTTTGTCATATTCAAACGCGTTATATGTAACTCGCGTCACTGATGGGGCAAATACTGCAATCGCTGATAATACGTATTTTCAGGCAAAGTATCCAGGAGAACTAGGAAATAGCATTGAAGTTTCCGTAGTAACTTCTACATCTTATGAGGAAGCGATTGTGGCTATAGGCGATATAGCAGGTACTATTACGTTTAACTCAACATCTTTTAGCATAACTGGTTTAACAGCCGAAATTGGTGAAATTCAACAAGATGATATTATACGAATAGGAAACGATTCAGTAGGGTACCAAGAACTTATTGTATCCGCATTTTCTGATGATACCGCAAGTCCTGGCTCTGCACCATTTAACTATACAATAACAACAAAAAACAGATTTACGTTAGCTGAAACAGATCTTGCACTATTAAAAATAACAAGAAAATGGGGATATGCAAATATAGCGCAATCTGCGCCGTCAAATGCAAACAATATTCACATTGCTGTTATTGATGCTGGTGGCGAAATCACTGGAACTGCTGGTACTGTTCTTGAATTATATGAAAACTTATCAGTTAATTCCAATGCAAAACTCCCGGACGGCACAAACAATTATTATCCTACTGTGATATTTAATTCTTCTGCATGGGTTAACCAAATAGCTCTTGGCACATTGGTTAGTACTGCTATTACAATTCCAATTTATGATCGTATGGCAGATGGCACAGACGGTCTTGGCGAAGCTGCGGTACCGTTTGGACAAGTAGCATTAGGTTACGATTTATATAAAGATGCTAATGAAGTTGATATTTCAGCTATTATTTGTGGTAAATCTGATAGCTCAAATCTCGCAAACTATGTTGTAGCAAATATTGCTGAACATAGAAAAGATTGCGTTGTTTACTTTTCGCCGCCTTTAGCTGATGCTGTTACTCCATCAAATCCTGAAACTAAAATGACAAATGTTATTGCATTTAGAAATCTTGTGCAATCTTCGTCTTATTGGTTTATGGACAGCGGATATAAATATCGTTACGACAAATATAACGACGAATATCGTTGGGTACCTTTAAACGGTGACATTGCAGGTCTTTCTGTGAGAGTAGAACCTTGGGTATCACCAGCTGGTTTTAAAAGAGGTATTATTAAAAATGTTGTTAAATTAGCATTTAATCCAAATAAAGCTCAAAGAGACCAATTATACGGTGCTGATATTAACCCAGTTATTACTCAAGTAGGCCAAGGTGTATTACTCTTTGGTGATAAAACTGGACTTGGTACAGCAACTGGGAGCGCATTTACTCGTATTAATGTTCGCCGCCTCTTCATCACAGTTGAGAAAGCTATATCTACGGTGTCGGCGTCGTTCCTCTTTGACTTTAACGATGAGTTTACTCAAACGCAGTTTAAAAACTTAGTGGAACCATTCCTTCGCGATATTCAAGGAAAGCGTGGTATTATTGATTTCAGGGTTGTATCTGATGCAACTGTAAATACCCCAGATGTTGTTGATAAAAACTTGTTTAGAGGCAATATCTTTATTAAGCCTGCTCGTTCAATTAACGTTATTGAATTGACATTCGTTGCCACAAGAACTGGCGTTGAGTTTGATGAAATCGTTGGTCAGCCACTCTAATAAATAAAAGAAAAGGAGATAATCATGGCATTTAATATCAACGAATTTAAATCGCAATTAGTAGGGGGTGGGGCAAGACCTACCCTCTTCCAAGTGCAAATCACAAATCCAATCACTGGCCTTGCTGATTTGAAAGTACCATTTATGGTTAAAACTGCAGCATTACCTGGATCAACTCTAGGTTCTTATGTGGTTCCATACTTTGGTCGTCAAGTCAAATATGCTGGAGATAGGACGTTTGAAGATTGGCCCGTTACGTGTATCAACGATGAGGACTTTTTAGTTCGCAACGCGATGGAAACATGGTCAAATGCGATAAATACTCATGATTCTAATGCACGGTCGTTACCACAAGATTACAAATCAAACGCGATTGTAACACAGTTTGGTAAAGATGGATCTTTGCTTAGAACATACGTATTCGAGGGTATATATCCTGTCACAGTTGACGCGATACCCCTTTCATGGGAATCTACAGATGTTATCGAAGAATTTGGAGTTACATTCCAATACGATCTGTGGAGAGTTGAAGGAACTACTGGCACTTCAACTACTTAATTTATAGGATGATTAATTAATGCGAATTTTTGGTTTTGAAATAAAAAAAGATATCGGCGGCGCTGATGAAGACATTGCGGTTTCTTTTGTAGAACCGACTAACGACGAAGGCGCAATTACCATAGGAAACTCTCTCGGGGGATCCTATGGTATTTCTATTAATATGGATGGCGATGCCAAGTCTGAAGGCGAATTAGTGACAAAATACCGTGGTATGATGTTGCAGCCCGAAATTTCACAGGCCGTTGATGAAGTTATTAACGAAGCTATAAACATTGATTCGCATGAAAACGCTGTTGAAGTTGTTTTAGATGATACGAATTTACCAGACAAAGTAAAAGATAGAATAATAGAGGAATTTGAAGAAATTCTTCGTTTTCTTGACTTTTCAAATTATGGATATGACATTTTTCAAAAGTTTTACGTAGATGGCAGATTAAATTATCATGTTATCATAGACAATGAAAACTTAAAAGATGGCATAAAAGAAGTTCGTTATATAGATCCGCGGAAACTTCGTCTTATTAAAGAAATGGATGAAAAACAAAAAGATCCTCATTCTGGAATTCCTTTGAAAAAAGTTAAGAAAGAATATTATCTTTATTCCGATTCAGGGTTTGGATCCAAAGCGGTTAGTTCCAATGTTTCATCTGGGCAAACTGTTCAGGGTTATAGAATTGCAAAAGATTCAGTAGCAAGAATAACTTCTGGGTATATGAACGAAAATAATTCGCTAATTCTTTCGTATTTACATCCTGCTATTAAACCGTTAAACCAACTTCGTATGTTGGAAGATGCTACTGTAATTTATACAATTACAAGAGCTCCTGAAAGAAGAATATTTTATATCGATGTAGGTCAGTTGCCAAAAGCAAAAGCTGAACAATACTTACATGACATGATGACTCGCCATAAAAATAAACTGCAGTATGATTCAGATAGTGGCGATATCACAGATGGTCGTAAGTTTATGACTATGACTGAAGATTTTTGGTTTCCTCGCCGAGGTGGAGAAAGATCTACAGAAGTGGATATTTTAGCTGGTGGTAATGCTGCAGCGCTAAGTGGTGATGAAAATCTTTCGTATTTCCAAAGAAAATTATATAAATCGCTAAAAGTTCCTGTTTCTAGATTAGAGCCAGAAAATATGTATAGTATGGGCCGTGTTTCTGAAATGACGCGTGATGAAATAAAGTTTAGTAAGTTTATTCGTAGATTAAGAAACAGATTCTCAGGTTTATTTGATTCTCTACTTGAAAAGCAATTAATCTTAAAAGGTGTTTTAGATCCTGAAGAGTGGGGCGATATTAAAAACAAAATACGTTATGACTTTATGAAAGATAACTATTTTGAAGAATTAAAACAGACTGAAATTCTACGCGAAAAAATAACAACGTTAAGAGATATGGAAGAACAAGTAGGCAAATATTATTCAAGACAATGGATTACCAAAAATGTTCTATTCATGACTGACGATGAAATGCGCGAAATGCAACTGCAAATTGATCAAGAAAGATCGGCTGGTCTATACAATGACCCAGACGATCCGGGCATGGATGCAGAAGACGATTTTGATGATTCAGAACAAGAGCCTACAGATGATGAGCCAGCAGATGATAATACCGAAATCGATGCTGAAGAATCACTTAAAGTTATAAATAAAACAAAATCATTTAAAAGAAAGCCTCAAAAATGAAAACCTTTAAGAATTTAATATCTGAAGTTGCTCAGCCAAAAGCAGGCGACGAAAAAGCATTTAAGGATAAACACATCGTAACTAAAGTTGGCCATCCTGTTGCTTTAGATCATCAGTTTACTGGTGAAATACCTGGGACAGCTAAACTCAAGCGTAGGGCAGATCTTGCACCTGGAGAAGATGCATCTGTATACGAAGCTATAGATCCAGTAGATGCAAAAGCCCTTAAAGGTAAGCACAAAGATCGTAAAGATAAAGATATTGACAATGATGGCGATGTTGACGATTCTGACGAATATCTACATAAGCGCCGCAAAGCTATTTCTAAAGCTATTGCTAAAGAAGAAGTTGAGCTTTCTGAAAACCCAATGGAAGAAAAGCCAATGATGATGAATGCGTTGCGTTCAATGTCACACAATGTACAGGGTATTGCTCGTTATGTTCAATCAACACAAGATCCTGAAGAATGGTTCCAAAACAAATTAGCTGGTGTTGCTAAAGAAATGCAAACATTATATAGTTACGCTACAGCTGAAGTAATGTCTATGGGCGAAGAAGCCGAAATTGATGAAGCAAAAAGTTCGAAAAAAACTGTAAAAATTTCGCAAAAAACAATTACAAGAGCTCTTCAAGGAATGAAGGTGCAGCCTAAAGGTAAAGTATCTTTGAAGAAAGCACCTTGGGACAAGTCCGAAGAAGCCGAAATTGACGAAGACTTAAACGAAAAGTTTGCAACCGGAATGGTAAAATTTAAGGACGGTTCTTCTGTTATTCTAAAGAAACAAGATGCTGATCTTTTAAACCAAATGTTCAAAGATCTTTCTTCTACGAACCGTAAGAAAATGCAAAGTACTGCGATGGCAGATAAGTCAGGGTTTGAAGAAATTCTTGGTTTCGCAAGAGAAGCAATGTAATATGGCTTGGGTAGTAGTTCCAGGATCAAACAGCATATGGGAATATGATAATGCTGCCACGGCCGCAGCAACATATTCAGGCGCAAACGGAACTACAGCAGCTGGTGTTCGAACTTTCACAACTCCTCTTGGAAACGTACAAAAAACGTATGTTAAAGTTAGGAAAGCTGGAGAAACTACTGAACGCGGCGAATTATCTAAAAACTACTACGATGCTAGAGTATAAATAAAAGATACAACGAGGAGTATATACATGAAGTTAATTACTGAAGTATTCAATGAAGATTGCGAGGTTGTTACCGAAGCAGCTGAAAATGGTAAGAAGAATTACTTCATTGAAGGTATCTTCATGCAAGGCGATATGAAAAATCGTAACGGTCGCATATATCCTTCAACTATTCTTGAAAAAGAAATGAATAGATACCAAAAGAACTTTATTGAACCAAAAAGAGCTCTTGGTGAATTAGGACATCCTGACGGACCGCAAATTAACGGTGATAGAGTTTCTCATCTTATTACTGAAATGAAGCGTGAAGGATCAAACTTTATTGGGAAGGCAAAAATCTTGTCGACACCAATGGGTGAGATTGTTAAAACTTTCGTAGATGAAGGTGTAAGGGTTGGTGTTTCTACGCGTGGTCTTGGTTCTGTCAAACCTACTAAAGACGGCGTAATGGAAGTGCAAGACGACTTTCATTTAGCAACTGTTGATATTGTAACAGATCCTTCTGGACCTGATTGTTTTGTGAATGGTATAATGGAAAATACGGAATATTATTATGATATTGCCGCTGGGACTTGGAGACAATATGCTGTTCAACAGGTTGTTGAGGAAATAGTTCAAGAAGTGAAAAGGGAATATAAGAAAACTGTTAGAGTAATTGACGAGTCACACGCCGCCAAACTCTTTGAGAAATTCCTTACTTCTCTGAAAAATTAAAAATTATAAATATGGATAATATAACACGAATCCAAATAAGAGGAGAGTAAATATGTCAGAGTTAGAAGAAAAATTCGTTGCTGACGACGGTGTATCCGAGGTTCCAGAACCAACGACACCAGCAGGCGGCGAAGTTAAAAAGAAAAAAGCTGATGTTAAAAAGAAAGTAGATCCTAAAGCGGATACTGTAGAAGCGCCACCTATGTCAGAAGAAACTGACGACGTTGATGCAGAAGAAGTTGTATCTGTTGAAGAGTCTATTGCTTCAATGTTTGAAGGTACAGATCTTTCTGAAGAGTTCAAATCTAAAGTATCATTAGTATTTGAAACAGCTGTTAGAGAAGCAACAAACACAAAAGTGAACGAAGCTGTTACCGCTCTTGAAGAAGAGTTTGATAACAAATTAGTTGAAACTGTTAACGAAGCTATAGAAGAAATTACCGAAAACCTAGACTCGTATCTCGACTATGTTGTTGAGCAGTGGATGGAAGAAAATAAAGTGGCTGTAGAGTCTGGCATTAAAGTAGAAATGGCAGAATCATTAATGGACGGTCTCAGAGATATTTTCTCTGCTCACAATATTGACATTGATGAAGAAACAGTTGATGTGGTTGCTGGGTTAGAAGAACAAGTTGGTGAACTTCAAAATCAAACAAATGAAGCTATCAACGAAAATATTTCCCTTGCAAAGGAAATAGCCAGTCTCAAAGCTGAAAAAGTTTTTGATGATATTTCAGAAGGACTTACAGTCTCTCAGAAAGAAAGATTAAAATCTTTGTCAGAAAAGCTTGATAACGACGACATTCAAGCATATGAGGCAGATCTTGGTACCCTTAAGGAATCATTCTTTAAAGCTAAAAAGGCGCAAGTAATAAGCGAAGAAACAGAAGATGAAGTTCTTACTGAAGAGACTGAAACAAGAAAACCAGTTTCTCAATATTCTTCGGTTTCTGCAATCGTTGAAGCGATCAATAACAAACAAAAGTGAAAATAAACAAATTATAAATACCACTATAATTAAAACAACAGAGATAGGAGTGACAAAATGAGTCAATCTAGCAGATCATTAATCGAAAAGTGGGGTCCTCTTCTTGAGCACTCATCTTTCGCAACAATCAAAGACGAGCACAGAAAAGCAGTTACTGCTACTCTTCTTGAAAACACAGAAAAGGCACTTGTAGAAAGTGGCGATCAGTCAATCAATATGACTTCGCTTTTACAAGAAGCTCCAACAAACGCAGCTGGAACTGGCGGATTTGGTTCTGGTTCAGCAACTCCAACAGCAGGTTATGACCCAGTTCTAATCAGCTTGGTTCGCCGTTCAATGCCAAACTTGATGGCATACGACATTGCTGGTGTACAGCCAATGACAGGCCCAACAGGTCTTATCTTCGCAATGCGTTCTAACATGAATGCAATGACAGGTAACACTGCACAAGAAGCGTTTTATAACGAAGCTGATACCGACTTCTCAGGTACAGGCGCAATGTCAGGCTCTACTGGTGGAGGCGCAACAGCCCCAACTGGTACTGGTCTTGCTACTGCGGATGCTGAAGCACTTGGCGACGGTGGCGGTACAAACTTTGCAGAGATGGCTCTTGCTATCGAAAAAGTTACTGTTGCTGCAAAAAGCCGCGCATTGAAAGCAGAATATACCACTGAGCTTGCACAAGATCTTCGTGCTGTTCATGGTCTTGACGCAGAAACTGAGCTTGCAAACATTCTTCAATCTGAAATCCTCGCAGAAATCAACCGTGAAGTTGTTCGTACAATCTATAACACAGCCGTAACCGGTGCTGCATCTACTGCATCAGCTGGTGTGTTTGACTTGGATGTTGACGCAAACGGTCGTTGGTCAGTTGAGAAATTCAAAGGCTTGATGTTCCAAGTTGAAATCGAAGCCAACGCGATTGCAAAAGCAACTCGTCGCGGTAAAGGTAACATCGTTATCTGTTCTTCCGATGTTGCATCGGCACTTCAGATGTCTGGTGTTCTTGATTATACTCCAGCTCTTAACAGCAACGCACTTAACGTTGATGATACAGGCAATACATTCGCAGGTATCCTAAACGGTCGTTACAGAGTATATATCGATCCATATGCAGGTAGCAATTATCTGGTTGTTGGTTATAAAGGTTCTTCTGCATTCGACGCAGGACTCTTCTATTGCCCATACGTACCATTGCAAATGTACCGCGCAGTTGGTGAGAATTCCTTCCAGCCAAAAATCGGCTTTAAAACACGTTACGGCATGGTTGCTAACCCGTTCGCAGCAGGCCCAACACGCAGTGAAGGTGCTCTTACAGATAACACTAACGTATACTACCGCAGAGTTCGCGTAAGCAACTTGTTCTAATAAAAAAAGAAGAGGGGATAAACCCCTCCTCTACAATTCTTTACGAATACTAGGGAGATCTTCGGATCTCCCTTTTTTTATCTTTGGTTTTAATTATACCGCGCAGCTACATCCGAACGTGTTTGACCTCTGTTTAAAAAATATGGATCTAAATTTAAATTTTTTGCAAGGTCAACTGCTTGCTTTTCAGTAACACAGACTGTAATAGCTTTGCCTCCTAAAATTATTTGCCATATTTTTTGACCGGTAGTACGATTTGTTTCTAATATAGTAAAATCATTTCTATCTTCGCGATTCATTGCTTTTCTTTCTTATTTGAATATTATCATTGATAGCTGCCTTGGAGCTCCAAAATAGCATTTTACCCGCCTGGAACAAACCCCTTAGGTCTATACCAAACTTTTTGATTATGTATCTTTCCTAGTAGTGTATATATCTGTTTTATTTCATTGTCAATAGCTAATCGGCTTGTTTCTTTTTTTACAGTTGCCCGGCGTTTTTGTAAACGAGACATACGATATTTCATAGAATATTCTACTAAGTCCAATTCATTTACATCAAAGTCAAAGTTTCTGTTCGGCTTCATACAATTTCAACTTCGGGTAATTTGTTATTATCTTCAATTCTATTAGAAACCGGGGCCATAACAGCTTCTGCAAATTCCATGAATTCTTCATTCCTCGCGGCTTCTTCCATGAGATTAGAAGCATGAAAAATTTTAGCAAGTCTATTGAATTCACGTTTTGGCACGTTTAGTTTTTCAACCATTTGTTCTGAAATTTCTTTTTGTAGATCTTTCTCAGCTGAAATTCTTGTCATAGAATCTGACATTTCTTTTAACGCATTTTGAATAACTTTACGATCATTATTTGTAATAACAGATGGCAAAGTTTGTGTTACTTTGGTATTCATAATATTCCTTCTTCTCTCATTTGTTTTCTAATTTTTGTTGCGCTTATACTATGTATTGTATCACCTAAGTTGTGTTCTGTCAAGGTATATCCCACACCTCTACCATAACTAATATCGACAATGTTTGGTACTTGCATTATAATATATTCTACGCCACGTGTAAAACCCGCATCATGCAATCCATCTTCAATGCTATCTACTACATAATCATAACTAAACGGATTATCGTCCTGTGTTACTGTGCGGCCGCCACCTGCATCTTCGCCTAAAATAAAACTGACGTTTCGTACTTGAATACATACTTGGCCTGTTTCGGCTAACGCGCGTCTGAACAGTTCTGTATGTCCATTGTGCCAAGGTTGCCACCGCCCAAGCAGCATAGTAGTTGGAGCTTGGTAATTAAACATTCTGTTCTAACCTTATATGCCGATGAATAGCGTCTGCTAAAGTTTCATCAGTGTTATCAAACCATCTTGAAACGTGATAATTTACACTAGACAAGTTTGGTTTTTCGAACACTTTATTAGTATCTTCAAATTGGCCTGTATTAATAGTGTCCATCCATACAGTATAGTCCGCGTTAAATACATTTCTAAGGGTATTCGTAGGACAGACAAAATCGCAGATTACTACACGATCAAACAATACTTCCGTGTCTGCAAGTACAGCCATTCGATTTGCTTGACGAAACCGAGCTAAGTCTGTAAATTCCCAGTCGTTAGCCATTTTACGAATTTCATCAGCATTATACCATGCGCAGCTTAGATGCTTTTGCAGTCTTTCAGCTAGCCATGTTTTACCGGATCCTGGTAGACCCATGATTAATATTTTCATTGCTAATCCTTATACTCTTTCAAGACACCAAGTATATTCGTAATTAAAAATATTACAGCATGTGTAAACATAATGCCGGCGATAACGCCATACCCTAGAGTATATACATGATAAGAAGATACTAAATATAAAATCGCTACTAATATTGAAATGCTGTAGTTAGGATCTTCGTTTTCAGTGCTTCCTTCGATAAAGCCTGAAAATAGGCTAGCGGCGGCGATGGATTGCATAAATCCAATATAACATAGCATTGCCATGATTGGATACATTGCCCAGATTACACCTTGTGACGAAGCAAATAAAGCAGTTGCTTGTAACAACGCGTTTATGGAAGCAGAATATGGGTTACTTGAAAACAATGAACCACCCTTTTTGTTTATCATGTGTTTAATATAGTTTTTAATGCTGTTACTAATTCCATCATCATAACATCTGTATGATAAGGAGTTGGAGCAACTCTCAATCTTTCGGTACCAGCTTCAACCGTAGGACTGTTAATTGCTTGGATGTATATGCCATATTCGTTAAGAAGTCTATCGCTTGCTTCTTTTGTTTTAAATGCATCATTTACCATAATTGGAATAATATGAGTGCATGCATTTGGATGAATAGGTATATTCGCATCAGCTAGCATTTCTTTTAATTTTGCAACTCGTTCTCGATGTTGAACTCTTAATCTATGATTGTCACGGAGATATCTGATGGATGCCAAGGCCCCGGCGCAAATGACTGGACTGGTTGATGTAGTAAATATAAACCCGCTAGCAACACACCTAATAGCATCAACAATCTCTTTACTTGCAGCAATATATCCTCCTTGAACTCCGAAGGCTTTTCCAAGAGTTCCGTTAATAATGTCAATATCGTCTGCCCACAAATTAAGCTCTTCGCATAATCCACCACCGCGTTTGCCGTATAGTCCTACAGCATGTACTTCATCAATATATGTTAATGCATTGTATTTTTTTGCCAACGCAACAATATCTTTTATTGGTGCGATGTCGCCGTCCATACTATAGACAGATTCAAAAACAATTACAGGATTTAATTTTTCTTTTTTTGTAAGTTTTAGCTGTGTTTCTAAATCTTCCATGTTGTTATGCTGAAAGATTTTCTTTTCAGATCTTGAGTGTTTAATACCCATGATTAAAGAAGCGTGGTTTTTATTATCTGAAATGAAACATATATTAGGTATGATACGCGAAAGTGATATGAGTGTCCATTCGTTTGCTACATATGCGCTAGTGAACAGTAACGATGCATCTCTGTCGTGTAAAGAAGCCAATTCTCTTTCGAGTGTTACGTGATAATGAGAAGTCCCACCGATATTTCGTGTACCACCAGAACCAGCGCCCGTTTGATTCAACGCTGTATGCATAGAATCAATAACATGCTTATTTTGACCCATACCTAAATAGTCATTAGAACACCAATTAATTATATTTTTAGGAGCATATTTACCATACCACACTGAACGTGGGAATTTGCCTCTTTCTCTCAATATATCGTTAAAAACTCTATAACGACCATCATCTCTAAAGTCTTTAATTGTGTTTTTAAAGTATTCTAAATATTCCATAAATTAATTCTCACTAATGTCAAATAACCGGTTTAAAAATATATTTATTTAAAAGGCTCAACGTAAATTATGTAGCATACGACGGTTTTATTAGAACATGGAGTAGCTTTGAGGCTACTCCATGAAAAACCATTTTTTTAGAATTTAATTTATGCATCTGCCATAGACAGTGCCAAATCCAACGCATCAACCTTACGCTTAGCGTTACCTCCAAACCATGCAGAAGCCATTCGTGTATCTGCTGAACGACCTAGCTTGTGGTCTGTCATGTAAGTAACCGCGTTATACGCATTCCACCAAGTACCTGGTACAAAATGATCGCCTGGCTGGTTTTCAACGATTTCCATTGCTTCTTTAGCATTACGAGCAAGTGTTTCTTTTTCTTTTGTTGATTTGCCAAAAACAACTCCAAAGAACTGAGTAAGCTGATCGTCGGTGTAACGTTTTGAGCCAAGGAATTCCGCAGCTTCTTTAAACTTTTCGACCTTATTGTGACCCAAGCCAAGAATTTCCTTGACGCTATCAGGATTAAATACTGAGCGATGATTGACACGGACAGATGGTTGACCTGCCTCGTTCAGTGCAACAGACAAAGTGTTATTGCAAACAACACGTTCCATTACAAACTTAATATCAATAGATTTTCCGTAAATGTGAGGGTTGGAAAATAGCAAGTAGCCTTTTACTTCGTCACCGTTAAACAACGAAAAGCCATCTTTTACATCAGCTAAAGCCCAAACCAAACGGCCATCCTTTAGAGAACCAGCTGTATCCATTTGCATGTCGCCGGCGGAAACAAAATCATTAAAGAACTCAAACGCCGCAGCGTTTTGAACAGGATTCCAGCCTTGGCCAACTTGTGTTAAGATTTTCCCATCAGTATCACGTACCAATGCTTGTTGGCCTGTTGCAACGTTATCACCGTTATAACGAATAAACGTGTCAACTTTTTCAACACCCCAATCTAAACCAGCAGCTTGCATCATTTGTTGTGGAGACATATCGTCTGATACTGGTGTACCAAGACCGTGCCAAGGCTTACCTTGAGAAGAGCGGTAAGCCATTTGTGCTTCGCCGTTAACCATTTCTAATTCATGTGACATAATATAATTCCTAGTTTGTTTGTTTTGATATAATTAATATAACCGATTCTAAACGAAATGTCAATAGTTAATTTGATTTAATTTCATTTTTATCTATCATAGTCATTTCAATTTTAGCAAAATCTTTGGTAGCACGAAGAGCTTTAAAATATTGATCCGCTTGACGGTGTCCAAATCCAGACGCCCATTCAACCAGTTCTTCAGCTCCATTCTTCCAAACGTATGCTTTTATAGTATAAGATTGCATGTGTATTCCTTTTCATCTGTTAATATCAATATAACTGATTCTAAACGAAATGTCAATAGATAAAATGAAATTAAATATAAAAATTAGTGTAGCTCTGTAGAATACATGTGCATGGAATCTATCATTCCATGAGTATATTTTGAATGACCGTTTTTTATAAGATCAATAACATCAACGTATTTGTTGTTGGTTTTTATTCCAATAACTGACCAACTGCCGTTATTATCACCAGCGTAATCACTTATGAATTCTTTAGCATCTTCTTTAGAATTAAAGCTAAAAGCTTTTGATATACCGAATATATCTGTTTTTGCAAAAACACCTTGGTTTTTAAAAGCACCTAGAAAAACGCCAAGTTCCTCTTCAGCTACTATATATCGTATTAAAATTTATCTTCTCCTACTATAATACTAAGCAGCAAACTCAAACCATTCTGGTATTTCTCTTTTAGTCCAAACCATTTTAAAACGATGCTGTTTTGTTTGATAAAACTTTCTATATGATTCTACTATATTATTTGGATCCATACATTCAGGATACGCCTTCATAGCCAACGGCTGTGATGTTAAATAACCAATCGGTATGTTCTTAGGTAAGGAACGTAATTCTTCACGAAGTAATTTATCGGTTGCATGTATCTTTCCATAACGATATTTATATTCATCACAAAGTGCAGAAAAATGCACCCAATGCCAGTTATAGTTATTATTAGATTCAGCAGTCCATACAGTACACGGATGGTACATATGAACAGCCTTGTAGAAGAAGTTTTCGCGCCTATCAGGAAGCTTCCAATACTTAACTATAGTCCTACCCGATTTTGATGGACGACGTTCTAGCTCCCCGTCTAGCATCCTGTGGGTCGTAGAAAGCATCTGCGCAGATTCAACAATCATTTTTAGAATATGCTTATCACATTGCAATTGTGCAGATTTAATTGGGGATTTATCAAGAATGAATAAGTTCATAGTGTGTCTGTCCTACTCCTAAAATTCCTAATTCTACTGATTTGATATGATTGCATTTATATATCATTCTCTTCATGCAAGTACATGAAAATCCTTTTTGACTCATTGTAACCTCGCAGTTGCGGTATGGCCATGAAAATCCATTAAACAGGTGGTTTTCTGTACCAATATATTTAGATTTAAAATATTTCATTTACATTAATCCAACGCGGCTAAGAGTTCTAAAATTGGTCATGATATTTTCATACCAATCTGGGTTCTTATCTTTAAGGATAGCTACCGGAGCCATGCCAAACAAGGAAGCATTTGCATAATCCTCAACAGCATGGTTCTTAATAAGTTCTTTAAGAAATTTTGCTTTAGTGATCGGACCCTTGTGCTTGAAGCGAGCGATGAAAAGATCTTTACCTTTTCCTACACGAGTTGGGTGAACATTAGGACCATCTTCATATACTGGACGACCATAGTACTCTCCTGTGTATGTAAGGTATCCACCGTGGAAGTTGAAGTCTGCTTTGTTGAACTTTGTCATAATCTATTCCTTTTCATTTGTTAATATCAATATAACTGATTCTAAACAAAATGTCAATAGTTAATTACCTCAAACTCCTTTTATTTCTTTGTATTTTTTACGGACCGCAAGAAAGTGCTTAAGATAGTCAAACGTATTAATTTTGAATACTTGCGATTCTGATCCGTCAACCGCGATTAGGATCGCGGCCTGTTTGATTGGAATTCCGGTGCGCTCGAGAAAAGCCGCCGCGTAAAACGAGGCTTGAATGAAGTATGACTGAATCCATTCTTCTTTCTTTGGTTTTCGAGATGTCTTAAAATCTATAATTGATAATTCATTGTCATATTCTGCAATACAATCTACCTGTCCTGCACATTTTAGTTTATCACTATAAAGGAATTCTTCTTGCATCCATACGTTATCTATACGTCCATCCATTATTTTTCGTAAGTCATTAAACGTATTTAAGTTGGCAGGCATGTGTTTGCCTTTCCAATCTTCTTTATTGTTTAGGTAATCTTCTGCTAGTGTGTGAACAGCTGTTCCTCGCCCAGCGGCCTGACGAGAAATTTTGTTTGCTTCTTCTTCGCCAACGCGGGCCCGCCAAGCTAGAATTCCTTCTTTGCTTAATATACCTAATACCGTTGTGATAGATGGATATGCATTACCGTCAGGTGTAAAATACTTACGGCCTGTTTCACTAGTTTTGCGAGTGAGTTTTGGGAGCACTAATCCGTGCTCTACATGATTAAACATTTTTGATTCCTTTAATACTAGTTCCAATATATACTAATATTAAAAAAATGTCAATAGTTTTTAACCTCTTCGTCGTATCCTTGGTCGCGGATAAACTCTTCTTCCATAATAAACAGGATCTCCATCAACCGTTCGCGGCCTAAAGTTTCTTGTTGGAAACGTTCCCCCATTTATCGGTCTTTGATTTGCCCATCTAGCAAACTTGTTTGGCGCCCCTTGAAGACTTAAAACTTCCATGGGATCGTCTTCGCCTGTATCACCCATTTGATTTTCGTTACAAAAATCTACGAGCCACTGAATTGATTCTGTCTGAGTCATATTGGGCCAATGCTCAGCAAGGCATGCAAGCATGCCACACACTTGAGGAGTAGCCATACTAGTTCCTTGGTACTTTCCAAGGTAGTAAGCATTGTTTCTTGCGTCATAGACAGATGATCCGGCAGTACCGGAAGCGGTATGAAGGGAACTCTGTATTGCAGTACCTGCGGCAAATATATCTACTTGGCTACCACAATTACTAAAATTACCTTTATAATCTTCTTTATTAATTCCAACGGCGCCAACAGTTATATTAAGAGCGATGCCAGCACCGCCACCGTTTCCACGATGTAACCACCATGAAAAAGTACTTCCGTTAAATGCTGCAAGAAACGAATTATTATAATCTTGGTCTGATGAATTAACTATTTTCCATGATTCATTGCCAGCGGCCGACATCGTAATTATGCCATCGTTTATTGCATCTTCGAAATCTGAAGTTCTTGATGTAGAATAATATGGGATCGGTCCGGGTGAAGTGTCATTTGTAAAGAAACCTCGCGCTTGCAGCTCTGCGACGGTTAGTGCTCTTCCTGGTGAGTACGTTACACCACGAAAAGTTGCTGAAGTCACCGCCCCAAAAGAACCGGTATTGTATGTAATTGCTGACCCGTAACTATGATTTGTAACAGTAGGATTTTTCCTTCCAGTCACTGGATTAATTGGTTTATTATTATGCCAAGCTCTTACGTAATCCCAATAAGTTGAAGAGTCTAGACCAAGAGTACCAAAACTTGGATTTGTTCCATATATACTTATATTGTATATATTGGCGTCTCGAGCCCAACCTTGAGTATTCCCCGCTACGGTTCCGCCCACGTGAACACCATGATCATTATCGCTAGTTCTTCCAGCGTTACTAGAATCAACATACGGTGTATAAGTGTATGTGCCAGTTCCAAATCCTATGTTATTTTGAAACCAGTTATATTGATTAATTCTCGATCCGCCAGAGCCATCTGAGTTGGCAGCAAATTCTGGGTGATTTGGATCTATGTGCCCATCAAAAATAACTACATCAACATTCCTCCCAGACGCGGTTATTGTTACATCATCTGTTATTACTGACGTACCGTTATCTCCCCAGTTAGATCTGTTTGAAGATTCGGTTTGTCTTAAAAATCCCCAGTTTATATCAGTATCAGAAGTGTATGGTGGCCCACCTGCACCCCAATCTTTAGCAAACAAACCATTTTCAATTTTATATCCAGCCGGCCGAGTTGATAGTTCTAAAAGCTCAAGGAGTTCAACTCCCCAAACTCTTTCGTCTTGGCGTATCGTTTCTGCTTCTTCGTCAGTTAACATGTAGTGAGTATTTCTGCTTATAGGTCTTTGCTTGGCAACATCAACAGCTCTGTCTGGAATATATAAATTTCCACCTGGCGTTTGCATATCTTCGTAAAAATCGTCCAGATCTTCACGATTATAAAGAGTAACGATCCATTCTCTTAACATTTGTTATGCCTCTAATTGAAGCGCAGTAACTGCTACCTGCACTGTGCTAGTTGATCCTGATTTATTTGTTACTCTCATTGGTATAGTTGTTGTTGCTGGAGCTTCTCCATTATATCCAAATACACCCGGTGAAATGACAACGGTTTCAGCGCCATTTGTTATAACTTCTAGGATTACGCCTGCATCTGGATCTGGGTCTGTAAGCTCGTTTCTACTTGCATCGGCCGTTCTGCTCGCCGCATTGATATATAATCTAACCCAAGCTGCCCGGTCAGTTGTGATTGTGTAGACCACATATCCTTTATAGCCAGTTAAGTCAACGTTTTCACTTACATCATTTGCTAATGAAGATGTCGTTGTTGTTAAATTGGCTCTTGAAGCAAGGCCAGTGCCGCCGCCGCCACTACAGTCATGATTTCCCTCGTGCCATACAGTGTATCCATTAACTTTTACACCATTATCCGTTGGAGCTCTAAAATGTATTTCGTCATCCGCGTCGTTTGTCACTTGAAGAGTAAGTTGAGTAGCTTCTCCGCCACCTGTTCTTAAATCAATCATTGCGGTATCACCCGACCCCCCATACGCATCAACAGGAAACTTAATACCGCTCGTTGTTGCGTATATCGCATTCGTTGTTCTAACAGACCCGTCTTGATCTATCCTAAAGATTGTATTATCCCTATTCACCGTGTCAGTATAAGGATCTAAGTCATTATAGAAGCCAAAGTAATTCGAATCTTCACCCACATTATTGTTATCATCAATAAACAAATACATGGATTGTTTTGAGTGAAACGCCACACTATTAGTTGTATCTGTTGGTTCATCATAGTAGCAATCTACACAATCAATGCTGCCTGCCCCGGTAGTTCCTTGTGTACCCTGTGTACCTCCACTTCCACTGCCCCCTATTAGATAATTATTCTCATCAAAGGAAGATCTCCAGGTAGTAATCTTGTTATCTGGGTTGTTATAGAAACGGCCTGGTTCTGTAATGTCATTAAACGACGCAGCTCCTACTAACTCTTTATAATACGGCAGGGTTACTTGTGAGCCGTAAACTTTACCAGATACAACATCATAAACAACATTGTCTGTGGATGAAACACCGCTAAAATCACCTTTAAATCTCGCATCCCCTTGACTATGAGCCATGTAACCGTAAGCTTTTGGACCTCTAAACTTTTCGAGAACTGGATTGCTAGTTAGATCAATGGTAAGAGTTGAAGCTTGGCTCAATAATGCACTACCAAATGGAGAAGTTTTTACAGTTATTATATCGCCTTGCCTATCTACGTCAACGATCGTAGATCCAAGTGAATGCCAAACACCGGTCGTTGGCACCGCAGGAGATCCGTCGGCAATAATCTGCTCATCGCTTTGCAGAATATTATATGAAACACCCCATGTACGCGCTCCTTGAGTACCGCCGCCAGTTCTAAATGCTGTTAGTGTGTGTTCTCTATAACCTGCCTGCCCAAAAGTTCCTTCTGTTATATACGCAAGAACAACACCAATCGTATCGTTGTCGTACTGGCCACTTCTTAAAGTGTATGATAAGGTATAGTATGAATACTCAAGATCCGAAACAAAGCCAACAGCAGTGCCCGTGTTGGTTACCCCAACGATTTCTTGTGTTCCGGCATCAAACTGCCATTGCGACGAAGCAGTTTCAGCCGCGTTTGCTGGATAATTTGTTCCTGAATTGTGTGAAAACCTATACCAATTGTTAAAGATCTCCTGTGGCGTCGGTGCCGATGGGCCGGGTTCGGTAAAATAGGCTGCAGCTTCGCTTTCACTCGTTACAATAATAGGTTCTATATTTACAAGATCATCAAACGCTGCGTTATTTGTATCATCCTGAGTATTATAGAGTACTTCACCTTCTTGACCTATCGGTAATGTTGTCCCACCGCCCGGTCCTATAGAGCCCTGGGTACCCTGCGTCGACCCTGCCTGTCCTTGAAGGCCATGGCCAACCAATCCTTGGAAACCCTGAAATCCTTGAAATCCTTGAAATCCTTGAAATCCCTGAAATCCCTGATTCCCTTGAGAACCCTGAGTACCTTGAGAACCTTGAACTCCATAAATACCCTGTAAGCCAGTATCACCTCGTATACCTTGGCGACCTTGGGCACCTTGAGTACCAGCCCCGGTCTTACCTTGAGTACCTTGCTCGCCTAGGCGACCCTGAATGCCTTGGAATCCTTGTACTCCTTGGATGCCCTGCATACCTTGGACACCTTGATTTCCTTGAAGTCCCTGAATGCCCTGAATACCCTGTAGTCCTTGAATACCCTGGATACCTTGTACACCTTGAATACCTTGGCGACCCTGAATACCCTGGCGACCTTGAGTACCCTGCATACCCTGCACACCCTGAATACCTTGCTCGCCTTGCATACCTTGAATACCTTGGCGACCCTGAATACCTTGTAATCCTTGACGACCTTGAATACCTTGGCGACCTTGAATACCTAGCGTTCCCTGTATGCCTTGAATACCTTGTTCGCCCTGAATACCTTGCACACCTTGCCCAGGGCCACGTAAACCCTGAATACCTTGTACACCTTGGTCACCAGTAATACCTTGGAAACCAGCATTACCAGTACCTTGAATACCTTGCCGACCGTACGAGCCTTGAACACCTTGGCTGCCTTGCGTGCCTTGTTCGCCTTGAATACCTTGCATACCTTGCATGCCTTGGATACCTTGAATACCTTGAATACCCTGAGGACCAACGATATTTCCTACGTTTATCCATTCTCCACCATCGTCAGGAGTAAACGTCCACAGGTCGTTTTCCAATTCATCTATAACCGCATCACCTGGTACAGCATCTGGGAAGGCTGTTTCCAATATTACTTGTGGGTCAAATGTAGGAGCCTGATTTACGTCTGCTATAGTTCCAAGTATTCTAAACGGGTTACCTGTGTTACCTTGTACACCTTGTACACCTTGGATACCCTGCATGCCTTGAGTACCTTGAGAACCTTGGCGACCTTGAATACCTTGAAATCCTTGGAAACCACGATTTCCTATGATACCTTGTGAAGCCTGACTACCTTGAAGACCCTGTCCAACCGGACCCTGGATACCTTGTACACCTTGAATACCTTGTACACCTTGAATACCTTGGCGACCTTGAATACCTTGAATACCTTGGCGACCTTGAATACCTTGAATACCGTGCGGCCCGACAATATTACCAGTGTTAATCCATTCAGTACCGTTCCACAGCCAAAATTCATTTAGTTCTTCATCGATTATGCCGTCAGACAAATCTGGGCTAGCAATTGCTGGCCTTTCTGTCGGCGGCTGACCATCTAACGTAGGCCCAAAGGCTTCTCTTATTATTTCTTCAGGAGTACGTGCTGGGAAATTAACATTAACGTCTTCAATAGATCCAAGTATTCTAAATGGATCTCCAGTTTTACCTTGAATACCTTGGAAGCCTTGTAATCCTTGGCTTCCTTGTAATCCTTGCTGGCCGCCACCGCCTTGTATACCCTGCGTTCCTTGTATGCCTTGCATACCTTGGAAGCCTTGCATACCTTGCCCACCTTGAAGGCCCTGAATACCTTGCTCGCCTTGGATACCTTGAATACCGTCAAAACCTTGAATACCTTGGCGACCTTGAATACCCTGTGTACCAATACCAATAGCACCTTGTACACCTTGCTCTCCTTGAATTCCTTGGAACCCTTGCATACCCTGCATGCCCTGCATACCTTGGATGCCTTGTGTACCCTGCGTACCTTGTGTTCCGAGATTTCCTTGGACACCTTGCGAACCTTGCGCCGCTTGTGTACCTTGCATACCTTGTATGCCTTGGATAGCCGCCCCTTGTATCCCTTGAAAACCTTGAACGCCTCTTATTGGTCCAACATTTATCCAAACGCTACCGCCAGTATATGCCCACAAATCGTTTGAAGCTTCATCTATAACAGTCTCACCAACTCCTGCTGACGGAAATCCTGCGTTTAATAATGTATTTGGGTCGTTTGGCGGATTTGCGTTAACATCGCTTACTGCACCAATAATGTTTAAAGCGGGGCCAAACGCGCCTTGAAGTCCCTGATCTCCTTGGAGGCCTTGCTCTCCCATAAGACCTTGTACACCTTGAGTACCTTGAATACCTTGGAATCCTTGCATACCTTGTACGCCTTGGAGGCCCTGTTGCCCAACAGTACCTTGAAACCCAGCACCAGTAGTACCTTGAACTGCAATACCTTGTACACCTTGAACGCCCTGGTCGCCTTGTATACCTAGATATCCTTGTATACCTTGAAAGCCTTGGTTTCCTTGAGAACCTTGGGTTCCTTGAATACCTTGGTCGCCAGTATATCCTTGGATACCTTGTAGTCCTTGGTTACCATATCCAGCTCTACCTTGGACACCTTGTTCACCAGTAGTACCTTGGAATCCTTGAGATCCTAGACCCCCAGTACCTTGTACTCCTTGGTCTCCTTGAATGCCTTGGAATCCTTGTACTCCTTGGATGCCCTGCATACCTTGGACACCTTGATTTCCTTGAAGTCCCTGAATGCCTTGCATTCCTTGCATTCCTTGGTTTCCCTGAATGCCCTGTACACCTTGAAATCCTTGGATACCTTGGATACCTCGCCGGCCCTGTAAACCCTGGATACCTTCGCCGGTTTCTCCTTGTGTTCCTTGAAATCCGTCAAAACCACGGCCATCAGTACCTTGAAATCCTTGAGCGCCGTCAGTACCGCCAGAACCTTGAGTACCTTGAGTACCTTGCGCAGATACTGCGCTAGTGGATCTAACCCATACATTCGTAGCGGCATTATAAGTAAATACAATAGAGCCAACAACATATGTATCGCCGTTAACTGGATTTGTTGGGAATGCCATTATTATGTACTCCTTGTCTGTGAAATAATTACCTGATTACTTTGAGTTGATAAGAAGTCGGGTATGAAGAAGAGATATGAGCCTGCTATAGTCACATCAATGATAGTATCATCTGTGTACGAAGAGCCTGAAGGTGTGCTGTTAATTGTTGACCGAAGGTCTAATGTGCCAGTACCAATACTGGTGATTATTAGCTGGTCACCCACTTGTACATCCGCAAAGGTTATAGATGAATCATGGCGAATACTGCCTGTTTGAACAGTCCTAGTGACGCTGCTGGCGCCGCCTCCCCCTCCACCACCTGCCCCAATTACCTCAAGCCACGCGTTTCCATTCCATATTACTAAAGAACCAATGCCGCCACTTGAAGTATCAAACCAGGCGTCGCCAGTATTCTTTGTAGCAGGTTCTGTCCCTGAAACTGTTGTTTTATTGCCAGGAGAAATATCAACCCACGCGGATATATTTGCGTACCAAGTAAACGTTCTATTTGTTATCCCTGTATCCAACCACAATTCGCCGTCAGTCGGATTTGCGGGTGCAGTGTCAGAAATTGTTAAACCAAGAGAAAGTAACCCTCCGGAGAGAGCTGCAAAGTTGTCATCTAATTCGTCAAACGTTAAAGCGAAACCTTTATTGCGTCTTAGCGTTACAACAGCCATTATGTAGTTTCTCCTTCGTCACTGTAATACAGGCCGACGTAGGCTGCAAAAAGACCTACCGTTCCCGGTCCATATGGTTGATAACCTGGGTTTGGTACTACATAATCGTCGTTAACATACGAAAAGGCTATTTTGTCTTCATCAGTTATATCGTCAAAAACAAATTGAAAACAGAGTTCAATCAGGCGCTGTTTTTCAACAGGGTCTGTTTCTGCCGCAATTTGGGCAAGTAAATCTCTGTAATTTGGTTTAGTACTCATTAATCATCAACCTGCAAAAACTTTGCCAGATCCTGAACTGGCGGCGTTTGCAACCCAAGTACCATGACCCTCTGTAGTATCTAATTTTCTGTGCACGCCAATCCCTTGCGCAAAAACCTTTGTAGATGCGCCTACAGCTGGATCTCCACACGCGGTCTTGTCACCTTTTACGATTGCTTTGCGTGTTTCAACAAACACCTTGGATTGTTTTGTTGAATTGTATGGTGTTTGATGAAATGGGTTTGGTGTTGGAGATGCGTGGCCATAATGACGATCTATTCTATCTCTTACTATTGCTTTTCCACTCATAATATTAGCGCCTCTTTTACTTTTATTTATAAAGAGGCGCTAATCAGTATTTAAGCAGCTTCTAATATTTTTTCTTTTGCAATTATATATTCTTTTACAAGCCCGGAGCGAACAATATCGTCTACTCCAAAATTTATAACGTTAAAAGACGTGATTTGATTAAGAACTTTTAAAAAGTCGTGCAGTCCTGAATTATCAGCTCTATTTTTAGAAGTAGCTAAATCGTCCTGTGCTGTATCACCGCAGAATACAATTTTTGACGATTCACCAACCCGTGTAATAATAGTATCGAGTTCGTGATAATTCATGGATTGACATTCATCAACAATTATGATTGAGTTATCAAATGTAAGGCCTCTAATATTTGAAGAAGTTGTGAATTTAATCATTCCTTTCATTTTAAGTATTTGATAAGCGTCTTTTCTTTTAAATAAATCGTTAACTATGTCAACATAAGGAGCTTCAAATATTGCTTCCTTTTGTTCTAGTGTGCCGGGTACAAACCCCTGCTCGCGCGTCTGAACTGCAGATCTAACTATGACGACCTTTTCATACTCTCCTTTCTCTAGTACATCTTTGAGTGCTAAGTATGTAGCACACATTGTTTTTCCTGTACCTGCTGTTCCGATGGCTGCGAGATTGTATCCTTGTTTATAAGATTGAAATAAATCGCTTTGTGTTGGAGTTAATGGACTGATCTTTCGCATTGAAAACTTTTGGTTTAAAATACCAACTATATGATCCATTTCTCTTTCCTGTCTACGCTTTTCTCTTTTAGATAATCTACGCTGCTGTGTTGCCATGAAACCTCCTTACGAATTAGGAAAATATTTCATTTCCTATCGTATGTTTATTGTGTTATCTTTATGAACTTTTGCTTTTTGTAATACATCACGAAAATTATCATCAGGTCTACGGACACCAATGCGTACCGAGTCAACGATTCCCGGAAATCTCTTGAATATTTGTTTTATGGTGGGGTTTTCTATTAGATATGTCTCGCGTTCGGACATGCTCATAATCTTATCAAATTGTTCATTTGTTTCTTTGTTTTCAAAACTATAATGAGGCATTAAGTCTCCTTTAATAAATAAAAAAAAGGCGATCCATACAGAACCGCCTTAGCATAATATAACTAATCTGTATTACCTTTATTTATACAATAAGATCGTATATTTCTTTCCAATTTGCAACTTTTATTGCTTCACCAGCATAATTTTTATTATGACCATGTTCAATAAGCATCGAATTTAAACCAAGTTCTAAACCGAGGTCTGCGTTAGACTCTTTATCTTCGATCCATGCACAGCCGGTATCTTTATATGGTAGCAAGGCTTCATCCTTGTCTCCACCGCATTCTAGACAAATAACCTCTTCAAAAACTTTTTTACCAAAAATAGCTTCAAGGTTTTTCTTACGAAGTTTACCAGCATATTTGTCTGTTGACAGCGATGTAATGCAGTGGAAAACATAGCCGTGATCTTCGTGAAGTTTGCGTACGTATTTAACAGCATCACGGAATGGAGTTAGCCATCCAATTGCTGCCGATGTATTAAAATATTCACACATTTGTTTTGCTTCAGAATAAGGCATATTAAATACTTTACCCATATCATATTCATCGTACGAAAGCGGAGTATGACCCCGTGCTTCCATCCATTTATAAAAGGAATATTGCCAATCAAGCAATACACCGTCGCAATCTACGAGGATTAGTTTTTCATTCAATTTCATATTATATTCTTTCTTAACTTATGCCGCGAACCGGGCTTGAACACCACGTTCGTCGGTCTTATACATTTTTCCACGAGACTCATATACGAATGAGTATTTTTGAGCACGCGTTTTATACTCTACAAGTTTATCTCCTGCTTTATTGACTGTTACTAGACCAAGACGATCAACTTCCATTTGAAGAATTCTGTCAGTCATAGTAACTGCACCTTTTACTTTTACTTGGATTTTAATATTGACTTCAGCATCTGAGAAACTCATGTTTCCTACCGTGATATCCAAATTAGTTTTAACACCATATGACTCAAGCAATGCTTGCATTTCAGTACGAAGGTTGCGAAGTGTTGGTTTGTCGAATTTTGTGATTGTCTTTGTCATTGTGTTATTCCTTTTCCATTTGATATATACAATCTATCTGATTCTAAAGAGAATGTCAATAGTTAATTTGATTTAATTTCAAATTTATGCCATTTCTTTCAAATTAAGTTCAACTTCTTCCATTAGCAATTTTTTATTACCGTTAGCTGCAGCATAAAACCACGCGCCGCCGTCAAAAAGATAAAGATAATCCGCCATGGAAAATTCTCGACCTTCGGCTAAAAAATCTTCGATAGAGCTATATGTTATTGGATCTTGATTTGAGTGAACTGACTCATCTAAGGATGTTTGTAGATCTTTTTTCAAACTCGAGATATAACCAGCATTCGCAACAGCTTTTGCCTTTTCAGGAGTGTTATATGAATCAAAAAGAAGACGGCCGTTATATGCAAGATAACCATCGTAATGGCAATACGTTGCTGTAACTGTGCCGTCTTCGTTATAGTTTGCGATCATTGATGAAGTACCCATAAGACTGATTCCTTTTGTTTTACCCTATAGAATCAATATACACTAGTACTACTCAAATGTCAATAGTTAATATGAAAAAGAATTATGGTTTTTCGTTTTCATCAAAAATAGAAGATCTTTCCTGCGCTTTTTTACGACGTTGGTTTTGGATGTTCATTTTTTGCTTTTTGCGTTCGTGATCTTCGTTATCATCATCCCATTCATCGTAATCTTCTCTAAATTTTTTAAACGACTTAGCCATTTTCTTTCTCTTTTACTTCTGTTGAAATTAGGTCTGGGAATGCTTCAATCACTGTTGCTTTTGGCAATCCTTTAATAGGTTTTTGTGCAATCATATTACATAGGAGATCTGCGTCTCTATCGTCAATGTCTTGTAATAGACTAATAAAAAGATTTTCTCTTTTTGCTTGGTTTAGGTTATCATAACCACCACCTTTGATGAAAATACGCAAACGCCGAGCTTCTTTGAATAGCATTCCTTCAACGTCAAAATACCCATTCTTTTTCCAAGGGGGTGGAACGTTAGGAATTAGAAATTCAACACCTTTATCATACGTGTTTTTAAGAATTGTTCGTAGGGGAGCGGTATCGTTTTGTTGAAGCCATGCTACCTTTTCCTCTTTTGAGTTAAGTTCACATGCTTTATTAATAATTTCAGATAATGATAGTAACATTAAAAATCCTGTATGTCCGTGATTAAGTTTTTCAATTTCTTTTGTACGAAATAGTTAAATAGTTTAGATCTTCCAAATTCTTTTTTAATAGCGTATTCAGAAAGAATTATATCTTGATATTTTTGAGGAACTTGACAAAGATCAATCATAAGAGTATTGCGGTCAAAACGGGCCTTTGTTTGAGAATCCATCGAATCAGGATTTTCAGTAAAGTTTGCAATTCTTTTTGCTGTCATCGGCTTTTGGCGTTCGCCAACTACTATACAATTATCAGCAGAAAGAATGTTTGGCACTCCGTCCCCGACGTCTCCTTTTAATATGTGTTCTCGTAAATATTTATCAGGATCAGAATTTTGGATCCATTTTTTACGAACAGGATCGTATTGTTTTACATTTGCGTATTTGTGCAATTGTTTAAAATCGTGGTCGCCAGACAGAACAAGAAATTGTTCAGCGCCAATATTTAGTTCAGTACCATATTTATGTAGTACTGTTCCAATTACGTCATCTGCTTCGCAATGGTCGATGTGAATTACTTTATAAGGAAAGTACTCTTTTAGTTCAGAGCGAATATTGTTTATGATACTAAACAAATGGTTCCAATCCAATTCAGATTCATCACGAGTTTTTTTACGTGCTGCTTTGTAGTATGGATATGACTCACGCCGCCATGATTTTTGGCCGTCAGCGCAAATTACAATTTCGCCAAATTCTTCGTGGAACTTTTTTCGATTTGATCGAATAGAGTTGAGGAACATGTGACGTAAAAGGTTTTCGTCAACATCAATGTTGTGGTGGTTTCCAATGCTAGCGAATAAGGATGCTAGCATTACTTGGTTAAAGTCAATTAAAATAGCCATGTTATATTGTTTCTTTCATATCTGTGTGTTACAGATCTATATTAATCTAAAAGATCATTAATGTCAATAGATTCTTCATTGATATCTTCTTCAATAACAAAATCTTTTGCAAAATCTTGTAGTGTATGATGAATTTCGTTAGTTTGTAGGTGTAGTGATTTGATTGCTTCCAACAAAAGTATAATTGAAGGAAAATACTCTTCCATGTTATCATCAAATTTACACCCGGACCTTACCATTTCGATAAGAACTAGATTCCACATTTGTTCAGCAACATCTGTTGAAAAGCTGGTTCTGTAGTCAGCTAGCTTTTCTGCTAATTCATCAGCGGATTGCGGTGGAGTATCTAATTTCATTTTCGGAAAGGTAATAAGTTCACCCATTTTATAAATGCCTCAATAAGTTATTCCAAGAGTTAGTAAAATTATTTATACTATTTTTAGGAAGGGCAAATCGCTCAGACGAAGTCATATTATTAAACAAATTTGGTTCAATCTTTTGAGCTTCTAATAAATTTTTAACTACGGAAAAAGCCATATTCGCGTTATCATTTGCAATTTCAGTATATTCGTACATCACAGTTGCATCGACAGCAGTTTCTTGAAGAGCACCGTAACTAGGATGAATTACTAGAACCCCAGAGCGGATGGCCTCTATCATAGCAATGCATGACGTTTCTTGCCAAATAGATGGAAATAAAAATATATGGCTTTTCTTCAACGCATCAAGAATAACATTGTTATTAACAGAGCCATGATATGTCATATGACTATGATTTTTAATTTTATTGAAAAGTTCTTTAAAAGGTTTATCTCTTTGCTTCCAACCGTATATTGAAAAAGAAGAATACACGTCTAAATGAATATTGTCATATTGTTTTGATAACGCGTCAACAATTGGATATACAAGTTCGAGGCCTCTATGTGGAGTCGTGTGATATATTAAACGAATTTGGCCTGTTTGCTTTTCAATCGGCGAATATTCTAATTCAATAGCGTTTTGAATAACTGTACATTTAGAGTAGGGAATTCCATAGATTAAAATATATTGATCTCTTTGCCAATATGAAACGAACACAAAATGATCGAATTTTTCCCAGCCATTGTCTTTAAGAATTTTGTTCTCAGGATCTAAAGCAAGATCGTGACAATAAAAAATGTTTTTTACATCACCATACAATTCTCGAGGTCTTGACAAATGAACAGCATATTTTTTAAGTAAAGTTTTATCTACGTTTTCAACAAGACGATTGCGCATCATTTCAGTGCCGCCTTTGGAGTTTTTAGATAAATCTGTTTCTATTACCTTTCCTTTATAGACACAACTCATAGAACAGAATCGACTGTAAAATCTTTAATTGAATCCCAACGAAACGACCGCCAGCCAGTGGCATCAATATCCCAAACTGCAAGAACGTCTTGGTTTGGTTTTTTCTTTTGAATATGTTCTTCTATGTCAATCTGCTCTGGGAGTAGAGACTCGTGAAGTGTGCAATTCATTACACGTTCATCGCCATTTACTTTCGTAAAGACAATTTTACAACGACCGTTCTTCAAAGACTCGGCAATTTCATTTCTATCGTACATAATATAATTTCCTTGAATTTAAATTTCTATGTTTATAAGATCTAAATCTTGTAATATTTTATAACTTATTTCTGTAGTATCAACTAATGGGTCTAGACGCACATAAGATACGAATTTATCCATAAAAAAAAGTTCTTTGTTTGCGTGTGCAGCAATTTCCAGCGATTGGAAAAAGGTTTCTAGATCATACGGATTTTCGCAAAATATTTTAGACTTGACAGTTTTCTTTTGCTCTTGATGCTCGCTCATGACATTCCTTTGCGTAAATATCTTTTAATACATTGTGAAAGGCTCCGAGCGCGCCGTTATTATGAATTCTATATGTTTTTACATTAAATTTATGAGGTAAAACATATTTTTTTTGAATTGGTGTTTCGTGCGAATTTATATATTGGTGAATTAATTCACCGTCAAAATATCTTCTTGAATCTGAAGAATAATCGCAACCGTCTCTAGTAAGTTGTACCAAAACAAAATTATCGGAACCAATTCTATTTATAACCGGAATGAGTTCATCAATAAAGCCACCGTCTGAAATACAATAATCTTTTGATAAGTTAATTTCATTTGCAACTTGTTTTCCAAAAAAATCTAAACCATGTTTTGGTTTAATAACTTTTTCTGATACGTATATCATTGCTTCACGACAAGACATATGGCCAAGATCAACATGAGGAACTTCTTTTAAGCTGCGATTGTCATATCGTTCTATAAACCATTCATAGTCACATTTGAAATAGTTACATGTTTCTCTGTATAGCTGGTACTTAAAAGAAAGGTGTTTAAACCCTTTTTGTTTAAAATAGTCAGCAGCCTCATCTTTTCCTGACCTAGGAGGTCCGTTAAATAATACAATCAAACCGAAAGCTTTCTGCTTAATACTGTATCAGAAATAATATCTTCAATCGTTTCAGAAAAAGCACTGTCCCATTCACTACTTGTAATGCCAGAGAGAATAAACTCGCGATCAGCATCATTAAGATAAGGCATAGCTTTTTGAATACTTTCAAGGCCAGATTTCCATGTAGCATAATCGTCAGGATTAACAGGAATATCCAATGAACGAACAGTTCCACTAATAACACTTTTTCTTTTAATAATCATTTGCTTTTCTCCGGCATGTTTGATTCTATATTTCTAATATAACACAATTGAATATAAATGTCAACTATTAGTATCACTCATAAGCCATTTTAATCCCTTAACATGGCTTCTATGTATTTTAGCTTGGCATATACCATTGTAATATGAGTCATCTAATAATGCGTGACGAGTAATTTGTTCATAAAGCTCGAGGTATCCCATTTCTCCTTTCTTATCACAGAGATGAATTATTTCTCTATGAAAGTTATTTACTCCCTTTTCTTCTAATATCAATTGAACTGTTTCTGATGAGCCATAGTATTTCATCCAATCAGATTCAACAATTTTAGTCCGCCTACGGGTTTTACCCTTAAGCGGTTTAAGTCTTCTTTTTGATTTAAAGATTTTTTTTCCGATATATTTCTTATCGTTTGAAACGTCAGTGATTATGTAAACAAAACCGATATAATCCCCAATCATTTCTGAAGTAAATTCTTTATCTTTGTAATGCCACATAATATAACTCCTTTGATAGAGTTATTTATTCAGCCTGCCTAGATTAAATTATTAATCAATACATATTTCTTCTTCTTTATTATAATGAACAAAAGCTTTTAGTGTTTGACCATCATCTTGTAATTGAAACTTTATTTCCTTTATTTCATTTTTTGTATAAGAGCGGCCGTTATTATCAATAACCTCAAAGCGTGTAATTCTGTTTCCAAACATAATATACTCATCATCTATAATCATATTAGTAGTGAGCTTCATTTAATTTCTCCGCATTTCTGCAATATCTTTAGCATCTTCTTTTTTATCGGCAAAGATTGGTACCATGTTGCTTTTATGCATTGTTGCGATGCCGAGCAGTTGTCGTTCACCACTATATACATTGCGCTCTTTAGCACGACCATGACCTGCAATTTTATCAGAAGTCATTCTCGGTCCTGTACTATAATCTGGAATAGTATTCGTATTCTGAGCTTTTGTCTTGCCAACACCCATAGACTTAAGCCACTTTTCATGCTCAACAGCGGCTAGCCGATCTTTAGGAGTTAGTTTCTTTTTACATTTTCCGTGAACTTGTACGCCACGTATCATATGCATACTCATACTAAGATGCTTCTACTGCATCACGTTGAGCTTGGATAATCATTTCCATTTCAAGGCGATCTACTTTTTCTTCATAGTCTTCAGCAATTGCAATAATTTCCCAAAGAACGTCTTGGCGGTTTTTTCCAAAATTATCAGCACGTCTTGCTAAGCTGCGAAGACGTTTTGCAAATTCAATATAGTCAATCATAATTTATACCTCTACGATCATAGTTTTAAGTTCTTCTTCATCAAATCCATGACCATAACCTATAACTCGTTCAAGAAATCCTCGGATGTTATCATAGTTATCAGATGAGAATTCATAAAGAGGATTGCCGCCTGCAGGACCATTTTCCATCAGAAGTTTAGTTGTGCAGCCATGGTCACCCGCGAATTGAACAACTTCCGAATGAGAAGGTTCGTGGGAAATGTCAAGTTCGATTGCATATGTCATATTGATTCCTTTTGTTTATAGAATCAATCTAAACTATTATTAGGCAAATGTCAATAGCTAAATGATAATTTAAAAAAGTTCTTGTCCAAAATTGCTACCTAGCGTATTTTCGATTTCAGAAGCAAATTCATTATATCCACCTACGTACTGATTATTCCAAAATACTTGAGGCACAGTTTTAGCATCAGGAGCTAATTCAAACATTTCGTTTCTATTTTCTACCGTGCCTATATTTTTATATTCGTACTTAAGAGAATACCTTTCAGCTAAAGATTTTGCTTCTTTACACCAATGGCAATTATCTTTTCCATATATGGTCACTGCTATTTTAGACATCAGTTTCTCTCCAATTGTTTATCCAATTCATTTTTTGCTCGTGCGACCAGTTTTTCAGGTAATCATTTTCACGGTCAAACAATTGTAAAATTTCTTCTTTAGTTTTAATATCAGCGTCAATAAAACTGTCTCCCAGCCATTCTTGAGAAAATTCTTTAATTTCATTAGACAAAACAGAGTCTCCTGCCCATTCAAAAGCAGATTCGTCTGTAAGAGTAATATCAGTGTTCATTTTTTGCAATTCATCTTTACGAATAACAAACCGTGATTTGTGAGTTGAAATTGTAGTTATAACAACATATTCTTTTTCCATCATTCGTGTCCTGTCCAATGTTTACGGTTATGAGCTGTATTTGCAAGCGATTCAAATCTATCTGCAATTCGTGTAACGATTTCGCTATCTTCGGCTGCAAGTCGGAGCCAAGCTAACATTTCGGTGTCTTCTTTAATGATTTCTTCTGTACAATAAATATTACTGCGAGGTATCATTTTTAACAAATCTGTTTCGGTTAACGGTTTTCTACCTTGGGGTAATATAGCCATTTTATCGTACCACCAATGGAGCAGTTGTTTGCGAGTCGTGATAATCACCGCTCTGATAATAATCACGACATGCTTGTTCTTTAACCATCGTGCCATCACGCATACGATATGTTACAATTTCTCTACGAACAACACCGGTAGTGTCGGCGTCAAATGCGTTTTTAAAAGGTCCGTCCGTCATAGTTTCCACTCCATTTCTTCTTCTATGGCATATTGAATAGCCTGATAATAATCTTTATTTTCGTCATTCATATGAGCAAAATATAATCCTGCAGAACTCATAAGCTTGTGAATATTAGATCCGTCTTCAAGATGTGCCCTTGGGCCGGTTTCCATTAAAGCTTGGATTTCATCCATAATAACATTTAGTTTGGCTTGAATTTTACTCATTACATCAATCCCATAAATTTTCGTAAAATTTGCCAAACAGTTTAAAACCGTTGGTCATTCTTAGTTGATGCGCTTTGCAACCTTCACGATCCTCCCATACTAGTTTAAAACCACCAGGAAACCCATCACCAGCTCCTTCTTCCAACTTGTAATAATCGCTTTCCCAATCATCTTTTACTTTCTGTTCAAACGCCCAAATCATTTCGTCTAATACCCAATCCCAACGCTTGAAATAGTTGTCATCAGTCTCGCCTGTTTTACTATATGCGGCCAGTTGTTTTTTAGTAGCACGAAGTTCTTTAGGTACATCGGCGGCGTCTACATTTGGAGCACCGTGCTTGGTATCTTTCAACTGCACCAGCATAGGTAGGATAATATGAGCAAGGGTATTATCCATGCTCCAAGTGTCGTGCTCATCAATACGAACGCTTATTTTTTGTTTAGGATTCCAACCAAAAAACTTATCTAACCAATAGTAATAGTTTGGATATCCGCCAATTTTAACTTTCATTCGTCCATATCCTGTATCGTTAACACTTGATTATATTCAATTGTGTATCCACAAGCACGAAGAAAGTTTTGAAACTCTTCAAGCACAGCATCAAGTGATGCATGATTGTCGATTTCTATTTCAATCTTTGTTCCATTATCTTGGTGTTGAATAAACTTCATTTTTTATCCCCTAACGTGCTTTTCAATGTAGCCAAGACGTTCTCAAGTTTCATCAACATATCACTACGGACACAAACTATTTGAACTGGACGGTGTGCCCGACCTTCATCCGTTTCTTCAGTAGCATCAAGGAGACTAAACAACTCTTTAATACTATCTTTCAAGTCAGCTAACTTCTTCTCACCAGATAATGCTCTTTCAGCCCATTCTTCTTTTGTAGCGGCTTCAATCCTATAGCTCATTCGTCCATATCCTCTATATCCATTCTATAATATATGGGCAACTTTTGTTTTAAAGCAACAGCCCAATGATAATCGCATGAGCACCAGTGACCTATGGAGTTATCCTCAAACATCACTTCAATTTTGGAGCAACCATCAGGAACTTCTTCTACTGGTTTCCACATATGGTCAGTCATACTTTATCTAGTAATTGTGCTTTACGAGCACCTTCTAATTTAGTCATTTGTGCTCTCCTTCTTCAGTTCAGCTTTATAAGCATCATAAGCAGCATCACGCACATCACGAGCAGCAGCATAAGCAACATAAGCAGCATCATAAGCATCACGAATAGCAGCATAAGCATCACGAGCAGTATCATAACCAGCCTTGAGTTCTTCTAGTTTAGTCATTTGATAATCCAATCCGTGTTCAACCAGTCCGTATCTTCTGACATCATTTCAACTGTGTCACCGTGAAGTTCTTGTAGTTGTTCCCAAATATAAGCATTATTCATTCTTAACGTGTACGACTCTTTACAACAACGATATCGAGACCCACTAGACCCATAGAAGTAGTAGAATGCTTCGTCCTCTTCTACCTTTGTAATACCACTGTTCATTCGCCAGCTGTCACCATCCAAGTAACCACCACTCCATCCGCCTAGGACACGGTAGTGAGGGTCATCACCTTTAATCTTAATGATGACCCAGTTGTCAGGATTGTATTCGTCAGGATTGTATTCAGTCATTTGGAACTCCATAAAATACAGAACCACCAGAAGCAAATTGCCTTGTGCGATCCTGGATAGTGTTCGTACCCAACCATTCTGTTAGCTGGATTTTCAATTCTATCAAACCAATGAATTTTACTCATGCTCTATGCCAATCATTTTTACTCATGCTCTATGCCAATCATTTTTAATCTAATACAAATTCGCCGTCTTTTACTGTCATATATTTACAAGGCCCACTCACGTCACCAACTCGTTTAACATATGCTCGGCCACCATCAATAGCACAATCACCTACAGTACGATAGTCATGTCGATGCTGGCTGTATTCCCAACCATCCGGTCCTTCAATCATACCAAACTCAAGACCTTCAATCTTATCAGCGTTAGTGATCATGACATGCGGCTCCAAAGCAGCACCGTATCCAGTAGCTTTATAAAGTCCAAAGTAATGATTGCCAAACTCAGGATGCGGTGTAGGACGATAAAAAATGTCCATCGCAACTGTGCCATGATTTGCAGCACTAGTGCAGACATATTTTACAGGAACACCATCCTTTTTAGAATATAGCTCACACACTCGTTCTGTATCTAAGATTGGAGAATGATTAATTTTCGTTTTGTGCATGGCCATTGTAGTTATTCTCCTTACGTTCTATATAATAATAACACATTTTTTAAAATTTGTCAACTAAAAAATACATCATAAGATTTGTTAATTTTTAACTAACGTTACCTTTTCAGACGCGCGGGTAATTGCAGTATACAGCCAACGTTGCCAATCGTCACGGAAGCACCAAGACTCATCGTATATTAATACGTTATCCCATTGTGATCCTTGTGATTTATGACACGTAATTGCGTAGCCAAAATCAAATTGTTGACTTCCTTTTAACAACTTCCAGTTTGGAGCTGATACTTCTCCACTGAACTGGCTCTTGTGAACTTTTACTAATACCGGCATACCTTCATCATCATCTTCTGGATACAAACTCATATGTAAAAAATTACTTTTTTGTCTTGTATCAATTACTCTATCAACGCTAAATATGCCGCCGTTAAATATTCCTAAGTCTTTGTCATTACTAAGGCATATAAGCTTTTCTTTTTGAATTGGATATTCGCCGTTCATTTTTAAAAGCTTGCGCATTTTTATATTCATATTATCACGAGTTGCGTTTCGACCTACCAAAATTTGACTAGAATTTAGTGCGTCGGTTGATGCGATCTTTGAAACTATTCGTGATTCGCCATACGTCCCATGTTCAGGATATACACCTTCGCGGATTTTAGACGCAAGATAGACAATAGGATTATCTTTAGCCTGACGATGTATTTCAGTTAACATGATATCTGGCTTTGCGTCAGTAAAGTATCCAGCGCCTGAAACTGGTGGAAGCTGGGCTGGATCTCCAAGAACTAGAATAGGTATACCAAACGATAGAAGATCTTCTGCTAAATCTTTATCTACCATAGAACATTCGTCAATAATAAGAAGAGACGCGTCTTTAAGAGAACTATCTTTATTCATTCTCCAAGTAATTTCGCCAGTCTTTTTGTTTTGCCCTGCAATATAAATTAGGCTGTGAATAGTTCTAGCACCTTCACAGCCTCTTTTTTTCATTACAAGAGCAGCCTTTCCAGTGAATGCTGCAAAGATAACTAACCCATCGATGTTTTGTGCAAAGTGTGTGGCAAGGGTGGTTTTTCCAGTACCTGCGTAACCAAAAATACGAAAAATCTGTTTCTTTTTTGACTCTGTAAAAAACCATTTATCAACAGCTTTAAGTGCTTTTTCTTGTTGCGATGACCACATATTTACCTCTTATAATAATCATTATATATATTTTTAATTCTTAGCAGATCTGGATGTTTTCTTATCCATACACCAGTGTCTGCATCGAAGTTATTTTTAAAAAACGCGTCTATCCTGGAGTAGCCTGTCTTTAACTTTGGTTTTATTTCTAACGATTTTTTATCATATTCAGCGTCAGACATTATCGAATCGTTTTCATATTCGTATGCGTATGCAGCAACTGACAATTTAATTCGATTGCGAATCTCTACTTCAATAGGAGAACCCCATTTTGCAGAATCGGTATCGTCTTTTTTTATAAAATTTTCTAACATACGTTTATTATATTACACATTGTGTTGTTTGTAAATAGATAAATAGAAAAAGTAATATTATGTTTTACTTTCAGCACTATTGAACCATTCGTAACACTCAATTTTTTCTAGTTTATAGTCTTTATATACTATAGAAAACATTTCATCATTTAAAAACCCTGCAATAGAATCTATGCATTCAATTTCTGTTTTGTATATAAATTGATTATATATGACAGTGCAGTTGTTAATGTCAACAGCTTCGCCGTAAAGACACATAAGAATCATGGCATTATACATAAAGGTACCTTTTTAATATATGAAATTGTTAATTTTATTTATCTCAACTTTTTTAATTTCTTGTGCTAATTTAGAAAACATTGAAAAAGAAACTAGAGCTGTCATGTTAATTAATAGCGCAGATGCATACGTTGGCATGGACGAGAGCAATCACAGGGCCGCGTTAAAATCATTTATGGAAGTAGATCCTGTACGTACTGAATGGTGTGCAGCGTTTGTTAATTCTATTCTTGATTCTGTAAACATCCCAGGATCTGGCAAATTTCACGATCATCCTTTGATGGCACGTAGCTTTCTAGAATGGGGAGACGAAGTAAAGTCTCCAGAATATGGTGATATAATAGTATTTCCTCGGGGTGGTTCTAATTGGAAGGGGCATGTAGGTTTTTATATAAGTTCTTACACGAGTAATGGAACAGAATATTATATCATTTTAGGAGGTAATCAAAACGATAAGGTAAGTTACTTGCCATATGAAGCAAAAATCGCCATTTCTATTCGAAGATGGCCAGGATTAGTTAATCATAAAATTTCTCGTAAATTACAGTAGCAATAATTAAGAATACGATAAAAACTAAACATCCAACAAAAGCTCCCATTATGCTGCTACCTTTATATTATGTGAAAAGGCTACAAAACCAACTGGAGCAATAACTGCTACTGTACCATCTTCGTGGACGATAACATCGCCAACTGAAAGTGAAGACATACGAGACAAACGTTCGATGCTTGACTCGGGACCGATGTTACCAACTTCGAAACAATCATTGTAATCTTTAGCTGTGATGTTAGCTACGTGAGTATATAGACCAGCTTCGAAAGCGTTAGAAGCCAAACCACCAATACGATCTCCGCTGAAGTCCATCATCATTTTGTTACGAGCTTCGAATGCTGGAACAATCTCGTTGTTGTTAACCGCGTCGCATTGAGCTGAAGTAAGTTGAATTTGATATACTGCGAATTTTGTCATTGTAGTGATTCCTTTTTTGTTACCTTATATATACAATATAACTGATTCTAACAGGAATGTCAACTAAAAAATGAAATTAAATCATTTTAACCAGCCAATTTTTTTCCCTGCGTCTTGCCGAGTTTCCCATTCATTAACTGAGCCTGGATATCTCCAAGCCCAAATTGCAACTAGTGCCATGAAGCTTCCACTCCATAGTGTTGCCTTGATATTTCCTGTACTGAAATACAAAAAAGCAAGTGAACTGCTCATAACTAAAATCATTGCATATTTACCCTTAGTAGGGAATACACTCTTTTGTGTCCAATTCGTTAGGAATGGTCCAAAGTATTTGTGGTTGTAAATCCAATCGTGCATTTTTTTAGAACTTTTAGCAAAGCAGTATGCCGCGAATACTAAGAAGATTGAAAACGGAATTCCAGGAACAATGACTCCTATGTAGGCCATGCCGAGACTAAGAAATCCAAGTATCAGCCAAAAAGCTTTTTTAATTTTGGTCATGTTGTTGTCCTTTTTATGGTTAAAAAATGCGTGTTCTAATTGATTCATTTTATTTTTATCCGCATGCATCGGTTATTAATTTAATATTTCTAGACATGATAGTATTAAACTGGGTATCTCCCATGTCATAAATCAAGTCTTGCGATAACGCTCTACTAAAACTGGCGCTTACGTTTTCATTGAGGCCAAGTCTATTGCATGCTTCGTTTGTACTATATCCACCACTCAAAAATACTACACGTTCTACGTTATGTTTAACTGTTAAGTTGTGGTATAAGTTAGGTACTTCGGGCGGTGTTAGTTTAAGAATAACAGGAAAGTCTTTGCTGTGTAGATAAACTTCCAAGAGACACATTAATGTATCTTCAATTGCTTCTTTATCGGGATGGTTAATAGGAACTTCAGGTTCGATAATTGGAACGAGTCCGTATTCGCTAATAGTACGGGCAAGTGTAAACTGTTGTTTGAGCACAGGATCAATCATAAATGGATTGTGTATGATACTGCGCATCTTCGTCCCATAAATTTTAGGACCAATGCTTGCACTATTTTCATCGGCAGATGTAGCAAACTCTAGCATTTGCTTTACTGGAAATTGTCTCATCATACCATTACTAAGACAGCCACTATCAATTTTTAGGAATGTTTCAATACCTATTTCATCCAAGATGTTAACCATTCCACGCGTGACCGTGTCTTGATAAAGGATTGCTCCCCAGATGTTTTCATCGTTAAAGTCTGGCGAGTTCACCATGCGCAATCGCATAGCATGAACTTTTTCCATTTTATCTTCTTCAGTATATTCTTGCCCGTATCGTTTTAACACGGCACCGGTTGAACCACCGCTGTGATCCATCGCAGCTATAAATCTACCCATCTGGCATATCCTCTAGCTTATTCGACATTGCATCTAGCATGCGCCCAGATTCTTGTAGCTTTAGATTAATATTATCAATATTATCACCAATATTAATTAATATTGTTCCTAGTAAGACACAGCCTATTAATATTAACACTATCGTTATACTTAAAAAATATTTGTCAATCATGTGTTATCCTTTTGTTAAATCATACTTAAAATTTTGTGTAGTGCTGTTAATAGCAATCTGCTTTGCACCATTACGAATATGAAAATGTGTTGCCATTGGTGTTAGAGGACTTAAAGTTACTAATGTTTTAATCTCAGGCACATCTTTCATTAATTCGCCTACCTTTCCGATAATTTCTTTACCAGCGCCACGTTTACGGCTCCACACAGTGTAAGCAACTGCAGTATCGCTATTATTCTGTAAGTAAGCATTTTGACTCATTAGGTCTAATTCTTTTACACTTGAGGGTACATCATTGGTATATGCAATGCAAATGATACCTTCAATTTCTTCGTTATATTTTAAACCATATATTTTGCGGCCGTAGCTTGTACGCCATTCTACATCAAGTTCTGGGCGCACTGGATCTTCGCTAACATCAATGTTTTCAAGCTCAACCAACTCAGTGACTTTAACCCACCCAAAAAAATTATCAATTTTACTTTTAAATTTATTAATTTTACTCATCCGAAAAGTACTATTATAATTATAAAGAATACAACCCAGCCAAACCAATTAGTGCCACCGGCTAATCCTTTGCGTTTAGCGCAATCATGACAGTAACGATATTTCTTTGGAGTTTGGTTAATACAAAAAAATGCATCACAGGTTTTTTTATTCATAGCTTTCGCCTGTTCTACGGAAGAAGTTTTCACTCCAAAAAGCTTTATCGTCAATCCAAATATCGTAGTTTTCTTTTTCGCCTACACTTAGTTCGTGATGCTTTGCACCCCAGTTTATTAGTTGTTCTTTAGTTAGATCATAATAATCAATTTTACTTACGCACCCACGTGCTGTCATATATTTAATAGTATGTCCTGCATCATACAGTGCATTTACTTTTGCAATACGATCCACCATTGGAATATGTTTAGCGTAGTCTTTCTTTCCGCCAGTTCCAGGAAGTATTACTTCAGTACAAATAGTACCGTCAATATCAATTACATATTTCATTTTTTCCATTCATCCATATCAGTTAGTATTTCATTACCTTGACGATCTTTTGCAATTGATAGCGCCATAGCTTGTATATCATCTAACAACAACTGTGCTTGTTTTTTGTCGTATTCTTTTCCGCTTAATTCACTATATTGATTTCGTATGCGATGCAATTGAATTGCTTTGTCTTTCATTACATTAATGCGTTCTATGAGAGATTCAATAGTGTGTAACATTTTAAATATAACTCCTACTTTAATTATTTTCCAACTTTAACCTAAATTTACAATAATATTTATTCCACAAATGTAACAGAGTATAACACGAAAAGAATGCTATTGCAGTTACAAGAATGTTCGTGGATTTGAATAACATGGCAATATTCGCTATAAACAAATCTGCTACTACAAATGCTAGCACCCAATCATACCATCTTATCACAGCTTATTTCCCATATGATAAAATACATGAGTACCGTGCATGCCGAGCTTAGTATATTTCTTTGCCCAATACGGGTTTACACTTTTTGTGTGGTAGTGAGTAGCTTGAATTCCAATTAAAGAAATAGTTTTATTCACGAGGCCGGTTGCGATGGCCTCAGCTTGTTTCCACGATTTTGCGTTATAAGGTTTATCTGAAAGACCATCGCAATACCATGAAAATTGGCATTTATGTCGCCGAGGATTTCCTTTAGAATCAAACCTTGCTTGGTAAACAACCTTACAAATATTATTTGGAAAATGTTTACTTTTAGTTCTATTTAGAGTTACTTCTCCGACTAGCTGCATTGCTTCGGATCCTTCCCCACGCGCCTCGTGATACATGTTCATTGCTAGCGCGTGGATCTGATCTTCTTTATTGCAATCTGCTGCCGCTGATACGGCTGATGTAAATACGATTGCCATGCTAATTAGTGTCTTTTTCATTGCTCGAACCTTTTTTTCACTGTTAATAATTTATATACTGATTCTATTACAATGTCAATAGTTTATTTTAGTTTATGCTTCGCAAGCTGCACAATCATCAGACATAACACGTTTACGAGTTAGTGATTGCGCCGCAGACATGGAATAGCTATAATAAAGACTCTTAACACCCGCGGTGTGAGCATACAAATACAATTGGTTAATTTCTTTAACAGTCATATCTGGATCTAACATCAAGTTTAAACTCTGTCCTTGGTCGATGTATTGCTGGCGTATTCCTGCTTGGTCTACTATTGCATATGGGTTAATTTCAGAGAAAGTTTTAAACACTTCTTTTTCGTCTTGTGTAAGACACTCAAGATGCTGAACAGAACCATCTCTATTTTTAATTGAATCCCATGTTTGAAGACTGTCTTCGTTTTTTTCTTGAAGCAATTTAGTAAGATACGGATTTTTAATAGTAACTTTGATTTTTGCCAAATCCTTTACATACGCGTTAGAGAATTCTGGTTCAATTGATTGCGATACTTGACCAAGAATAAAGCTACTTGATTTTGTTGGCGCAATAGCCATAGTAGTTGTATTGCGCATTCCATAGCCTTTTAGTAATGGAGCTTCTCCAAGTTTTTCGGCCAATTCTTTAGACGCAGCGTGTGTTCTTTCTCTAAGTGTTTTTGCGACTTCAAGATTTTTCTGAGCCGCTTCTTTTGATTCAAACGAAATCATATTTGATTGCAAGTATGAATGCCACCCAAGAATACCAACTCCAAGAGCTCTGTGATTAATCGCAAAATCACGAGCTCTTTTCATGTAAATTTGACCTTCGGTTTTATCAATAAATTCTTGGCATACTGTATCAAGAAACATAGTCATTACTTCGATCGCATCTGTTTTAATGATTTCGTCCCAATGCAAAATATTGATGGACGACAAAACACACGTAAAGGTTTCTTCTGCAGAAGATGGTAACGCAATTTCCGCACACATGTTTGACGCGTGTATTCTCATTTTAAAGTCTTTATAAACTTGAGGTTTGTTATTGTTTACGTTGTCAGAAAATAAAATATACGGAAATCCAATTTCAGAACGGCGTTGTAATACCTTTGCCCAGAGAGAACGTTTATCACCGTCACCTGCTTTCATTTCTTTAATAAATTTATCAGAAACAGTAATACCAGTTGTTAAACCTTGGATTGGATTGCCTTCAGTACCAATGTCTAAAAATTCTCTAGCATCTGGATGTTCAATATCTGTGTACGCAGCAAAGAAACCACGTCGCACAGAACCCTGAGAAACTACAGAAGCTAGAGTATCATACATTTGCATAAAGTGAACAGATCCTGAAGACTCGCCAGAATCTTTAATTTCAGCTCCTCTTCCACGGATTGCACCAAAATATCCAGATGTACCTCCACCATTTTTCATAAGCATTCCATTTTCAGCATGGCCACACAGAATAGATTCCATGCTGTCGTCAATGAAAGAACCAAAGCAAGAAACTGGTAGCCCGCGATCTTTGTTGTAGTTTGCCCATACCGGGGATGCAAGAGAATAATAACCACGGCTCATATAATCATAGAATTTATCGGCAAATCCTTTAATACCCAATCTTCTTTCAGCGCCGTCTGCAATATTACGAATACGACCTTCTGGTGTTTCACCTTCACTTAAATATCCACGTGATAAAAATGTACGCGAGTCTTCGTTTAGCCAATAAAATTTTTCCATGTTTTCCTCTTGAGTATACTAATTTTGTTTGATATCATAATTTTTAATTTTTTAAAAAAGGTCATCCTCTGTGAAAGCTTTTGTTTTTTTAGAATATGCAGTGCTACGTTTTACAAAAAAGTCTACATTTTTTGTACTTAGAATTTCTTCTGCAAACCAATTTGTTGAACGTACTTTTTCTTCATCAACTTCATAAAGAGGTTTCAATTTTATTGCAATAAGAGATTGATTGAAGCGATGTTTTAAGAATTCTTTTACAGTATCCTTTGGAAGGAAATCTAAATCGCTATTACCATAAATCCAGTCAACAATCGCGGACTCTGCTTTAAACGCATCTCGGCACAAACGATTAACTTCTACGACACTTTCTTTGTTAAACCATTCTGGGTTTTCTTCACGAATAATGTTTACTAATTCAAAACCAAAGCGAGCATGAATATCTTCTTCTTTTGACGTTGCTTCAACCGCATTTGAAATACCTTTAAGAACATTCTTGTGTTTATTAAACGCCATCATAATAAGAAATTGCGAAAACAAAGATACGTTTTCTACAAACATAGAAAATAGTATAATTTTATGGAAGTAATCTTTATCGTCAGTAGGAGTACCGATAGACTGTTCGAGGTATGCAATGCGTTTCTTCATTGCTGGTACTTCTACAACTGTTTCAAACTCTTCGTTAAGACCCATAATTTCAATAAGATTTGAATATGCGTCAGCATGGCGTACTTCTGATTCTCCAAATGTAATTCCAACCGCAGCAACTTCCGGCTTTGGAAACTTGTCTCCTATTTTCGACCAAAAGGTTTTTACCGCAACTTCAATTTGAGAAATCGCTAACATGGATTTTTTTACAATTTCAACTTCTTCAGGAGTCATACGAACTTTCATATCCTGAATGTCTGACGAATAGTTAAACTCAGTATGTACCCAATATGAATGACGAATAGCATCCGTGTATTCAACCAACTGTGGATATTCGTATGGTTTTAAATTAGTACGCTTACGAAAAATGTTTGGCATATTATTAAAACGAAACAAAATATATTCACGGGCGAGATCGTGTAGACCCATATCCATGATTACATTTTCTACTGCTTTATGAACAGAATCAACTTCAACTATAATATCATTAAAATCCGTGTTTAAATGAACAACGACGTTAGAAGCAATCTCGCTTGAAAGATTTTTGCTTTTAATTCCAACTGCTTTCATTGCTTTGGAAACAGCGGTTTGGATTTTTTCGACATTAAAATTTTCAGTAGAGCCATCACGTTTTAAAACGTAATTAACTGCTTTAGAATATTCTAGTGCTAAAGAACCTTCGAGCATATTTATAACCTTTTTTGCTGATTAAGTAAAGAAATCATATTCCGCAATACGGTCTCTTTAATTTTATTGTTTTGAAAATTTAGACATTACGATGTCCGACATATTATATTTATTAGCCTTGCCCACAACATATACGAATTGTTTCATATATTTTTTATTTTTTTACACGGCCATTTTCATTTTAATTTCTGGGTGGTGTTGGTAGTTATCCAAAGTAAATAAACTACAGTCTTCTTTTTTAAAGCCTGACGCTAAACGATCAATAAGATTAAATGTATCATCTATTTTTAAAGTTGGCAATGGATAAGATTCTCGATCCAATACTTCTGCAAGATTATATAAATGATCGTTGTAAATATGAGCATCTCCAATAGTATGAACATACGTACCAACCTCAAGATTGCATTCTCTTGCGATAATATGTGTAAGCAACGCGTATGATGCAATATTAAATGGAACGCCAAGACCTACATCAGCTGATCTTTGGTACATTTGACAATGCAACTTTCCATTACGAACTACAAATTGAGTCATTACATGGCAAGGTGGTAGCGCCATGTTATCTATAGTCATTGGGTTCCAGGCTGACATAATAATGCGCCTAGAAGTAGGATTGTTTTTGATTTGATTAATTACGTTTAAAACTTGGTCTACACCCCGTGGATCGTCCTGATAATAGGAAAAGCGTCTCCATTGAGATCCATACACAGGGCCTAGATCTTTGATGTATTCATCATTATAGTGCCCTAGATCAACCCCTTGCTTATCAGCGTTTGCAGTCCAAATGGTTGTTTTATTTACCAAATCTTCGCGATCTTTTCCATACGTAAGTTCGGCTAAACGTCGTTCGTCAGTGCCTCCTTCAAGAAACCAAAGTAACTCTCCAACTACTGGTTTCCATGCAAGCTTTTTTACTGTTACTGCAGGAAACCCGTCTAAAAGATCAAACTTCATTTGATATCCAAAAATAGAACGAGTTCCTACACCAGTTCGATCACTTACATTTTCGCCACTCGTAATAATGTCATTAATCAAATTTTTATATTGATGCATTATATTTTTTTCCACTTATCTACATATACTTTACCTTCGTGCTGACTACTATAAAGTTCGTATGATAATTCAATTAACGTTCTAGGCAAAAATATTTCGCAATCGTACGTTCCACTAATGCGGCTTAGCCAAAACTCGTCAATAATAGGTAAGCTATTTTCAATTAAATGGCAACCGCCAATGATCCATATGTTGTCGGTTTTACTAAGAGTATTCATCCTTGATTTGTATATATCAGATCGAACTACTTCAATGCCTGTCTGAGGCTTCATGGTATTAGATGCTACAATATTTTTGCGTTTTGTTAACGGTTTGACTGGTAAGCTTTCCCATGTCCGCCTTCCCATAACAACCGTATCGTTTAATGTGTTTTCTTTAAACCACGCCAAGTCGTTTGCATTATTGGGCCAAGGCAATGTACCACCTTTACCTATACCCCAATCATCATCACATGCTAATATTGCCTTAATCATGTTTTTCTCCAAGTCATCAATTTCAAATTAGCTTCCAAGCTAGTATATGTGTTATTGCGAATAATTTCTTCAACATTATTTGAGCCTGCTAATACCATTTCGTTAATATCTTTTGCAGGAATGTCAGATGGCCAAATGCAGATTTTATGACCGTTGCGAATTACCTTTTCCATTCTTTTGTGAATTTCTTTGTTGCGAGGTTCGGCGTCAAATACAAATACTGCATTATTAGTATTTTGTAATGCTGCTGTACTTCCTTCAGCACCAGCCATAGCTACTGCGTTTGAAAGAAACATGCTGTCAAGAGCGCCTTCAACTACAAAATATTTTTTATTAAAATCAACTTTGTCTAATCCAAAAATCTTTGGGCGATCGTCAAACATAATTGTAATATAGCGCATTCCTTTTGGATCAAAACCTCTTGCTGAAACTCCAAAGACTTTACCTTTTTTGTCTACGAATGGTATTACCAGGCGAGGCTCATCTTTTCCAACATTTTCAAATTTGTTTGGAATAACACTATTAATCCATGTTTTAAATTTTTGCGCATAAAACATTCGATAATGATGTTGAGGTGGAATACCTCTCTTCATAATATATTTTTTTAAAGGATGGTTAACATTCAGCTGACTTATCTTTTTTAGTTTTTTAAGTGGATCTGTATTGAATACCGGAGTTTCAAATTTTGTTTTTTCTATTGCCGTTTTTTCTGGCTGTTTTTCACTTACTTTTTTTACAAACTTTTCAGATATGTAATCGTTATATACTAGGTTATCAACACTTTTTAGGAAATATGAAAAAGATTGACTTGCTCCACAATTATGGCAATAAAAATGAAACGTGTTATCTTTTTCTAATAGCCATCCTCTAGCCTTGGTGCGGGATGTTTGAGAATCACCGCATGCTGGACATCTGAAATTTATTTTATACGGGTTTGTAGATCTAACTCGAAAGCGTTCGAGCCTGTTTGATAACAAAGTTGCATAATGAAGGTCTACGAAATCTACCATTTCGCCTCACGAGTTGGTTTATAGGGTTACTATTTAATATACCACCGATATAAGAAAATGTCAACTAAAAAATGACATCAATACATTATATTTTGTTAAAATGAAAACGAGGCCGCCTGACGCACCTAGGATCCACCATCTCCAATTTTCTAATGTTCGTACTCTTTCATCTTGCATTTCAAGACGTTTTTTTACTGACGAGTTCATTGAGTTGAGCGTTTCTAAAATTTCTTTATGTCGACGCTCTCTTTGGATTTGCGCCTCTTCTTTCATTTCATTTAAAGATTTATTTAGATCTTTCCTGAACGCAAGTTCATCATCACCGTGTTTTACGAAGTTGTTTTCTAGACTTGTAAGTCTTCTTTCAGTGTTTTCTAATATCGTATCTTGTACTGCCGCGATTTTATGAAGTTCAGACATGTCTTCAATCGCACTATCCACTTTGTTGAATACACGATCTATTTGTTTTATGTCTTTTTTTATAAGAGCAACGTCTGTTTTAAGTGTGTTTAAGTCGTCTACCATTTTTGTTTACTCTTTAGCTGTTTAAATTAAAAAAGAGGATATAAATTATATCCCCTTCAGTATTCAACATAATACAATCTGCTAATGTTATTTATTCTCTAAAGCATCCTCATAGTAAACAATTATAGCCTTTTGCTCATTAATATATCTGCGCATCTCAGCAATACCAATGGCTAGATTTTCGTATCCCTTAGGACCAATTGCAAACACTACAAAGTTACCGGTTGAACCGTTAAGCTCTTCCATCTTTGCATCTACGTTATCTTCAGTTATTACATGCCATTCAACAGGCGGAAACTCGACCACAGGCGGTCGTGATTGGATCGGAATGTTTTGTTTTTGATATTCAGTCTGAACTACTACTGTCGGTTCCGGTATCCGACTCGAGCACGCCGTCAGGAGTGTCATCGGTATCACCAGGACGAGCAGTGTCTTCAGCGATGTCATTGATAAGTCTGTCAACTGCACGCTGTACCCTTTCCTCTAAGTTTACAGGATCTTGTAAGGCTTCCATAGTTAAATCAATACGAGCAAATTTGTTACGTAAAGTATTAAGGTACTCACGTGATTCTGCTAATTGTATTGTAAGATTTTGATTTAGTTCTTCATTACGTTCAGCGTCTGCAACCATCGTATCTACAGTATTTTGTAGAGTTTCAGTTGCAGACACCAATTTAACGTTATTCTCACGAAGTGTTCCGATGGTTTCTTCTGACCATTCATAGTAGCTTTTAGCTGTGTAACCTACACCGCCAATAATACCAATCATTATGATTAGAAGATATAACTTTGCCATCTAAAGCTTTCTTTAGCTAGTACAGTTGGAAGCGTATAGACCTTCAAATGTTGCTTTATTACAACCATACTTTTCTTTCATTTTGGCATACATTTCTGTTTTGCCACATGAAGAAGCATGTAGTTCTTTCATTTCAGATGCCATTTCGTCTTCGTCATCATCTTCGTCATCATCTTCGTCATCTTCGTCATCTTCGTCATCAGATGCTTCCAACATTTCAGCATTTTTTTCCGCCATCATTTTTTCTTGGATCGCTATAGAAATACGGTTGCGCATTTCTTCGTCCAAAGCTTCTCTCATGGCGAGAGGATTTTTATTAACCGAGTGCTCTATAATATCTCTAATTGACATTTACTGTCTCCTTATTCTTCTGTGGTTTAACTTATTATCTACTATTTATCAACTAAACATTTTTGCTTGAGTCTTTGGGCCAACTATACCATCTGGAGTTAATCCGTTTGATCGTTGCCATTTTTTTACTACACCTAGAGTACCAAAGCCAAAATCGCCGTCTGCAGTAACACCGAGAGCTTTTTGCATCTTAGCTACATCGTCGCCTTTCATACCTTTGCGCAATGTTCTTTTACTTGACGAGCTACTTGAAGTTTTCTTTGGCGTTGGAATACTTTCACCACCTAAAATACTCTTTGCTCTTGAATAACGAGATTTGCGATCGTCTAAACCAATTGTACCACCGTTAATGCGTTTAGTCATTCCAACGATATCGTCATTATCTGCATATCTATCAATTTTGTTTGTAGCCCAAAACCAGCATGCAGACTCAAGAGCACCTTTTTTTGTTGCTACATATTCTGACGCTTCTTCTGCCGACATACCAACAGATTTACCGAATGCAGTATAGTTGTTGCGACCGGTTAATTGTTTAATACCACGGCCACGGAACCTCCAACCGTCGCCATCTTTGGTGTTACCCATCTGACCGCGTTTTGAACGGAATTCATCTTGGTAAACATAATTCGCAATTTTTTCTGGTTTACGAGCATAATCTGCCGCGTTTCTTTTACCAGATCCAAAGTACCTACCAAATACGCCATTCAATGCTTTTTCACTGTAATTTAAATTTTCTTCCAGCGAGTTAAAGTCTGCAGACTCGTGACCGCATTGAGCCATGAAACCTGCAATACGCAATGGTGTTACTATATCATATTTTTCAAACATGTCAACAACATTTTTATACCAGGCTTCTGGTTCTTTATTCCTCGGTATCATTGCGCTAAATTGATCTAAACTAATCATGTATTCACTCCTATAATATCTCTAAGTCTTTTCTTTTTATTAGACTTATTACTTGATGTCCATTTTTTCTGAGCAGCCTTTGACATATGCCCGCCATCTAAACCGGCTATACCACCGCCACCAACACTATTAGCTAGTTCTTCTTTCATTGCTGGTTTCGTGTCTATTGATTTTGACATTGAACCAGATTTTACTACACCAGACTTTTTAATTTTATTAATTAATTTTATTGTGCGCATATTAATAGCTGACTCATTAAAATTAATAGTAGTTTTACCATCAGTAACCTTAGTATGAATATATTTGGTCATAGATGAAGAATAATCAGCAACTAATTTCTTGTGCCCTTTATCCCACATACCTATACCAAGCACTTTTTCTTTTGCATACGCTTTAGGACTAACTGTATCAGCCCACTCCCAATCGTCTCCGTCCCACTCAAGAAATTGAAACGAACCACGCTCGTGACGCAAATTTGGATCAAGCTGCTTTCGGATCAGGAACTTACGTCCTGTCGGAAACTTTATTTCAATTTCGCCATCTGGACCAGCTTTTGTGAACTTAGGTGGTTTGGTTGGTAATTCTTTTGCTTCTGGCAACATATTTAGATTGACATCTTCTGAAAGTGTGTTATAATGATTATATCTACTAAAAAATAAATCTAATGATTCATCTAGTTGTTTGGTAGATACAGATTCATTAAGCATGCTGTCATCAGTAAAATGTTTCCATTCCTTTATGAGAAATAGTGCTGCAGCGTATGAAGCAAAATTTGATGATCCACCTGGTAGTTTAGCTAAAAGCTTTTTAAGTTTTAATATCATCAAATCAAAAATACCAAACGAATCTTTTTCAGATTTTAAATTTCTCTGTTTTTTTCCTTTGAGTATATTTCCATTTTTATCTATTACACCGGCTTCGTAAGCAGGCCACTTCTCAAATGGCGTAGCTAATCTACGAATAAATTGATAAACTAAAAATAGATCTACTATCACTTTATATTTTCCTTAAAATTTCTTCTATATGTTCATCTGATTTAAAGTGACGATTATGAATTTTTTCATCATCATATTCAATAAATTCTGGCATAAAATTTAAATATACCACAAAGGGCTTCAAATAATCGTGGTATTCTTCTAGCTTCATAAACAGCATATTTGTTGTTTCTATACCAAAACAATTATATAAAATAATTAAATGATTGAGAATCAACCTTTCTTTTAGATCTCCGGACTGTTTGTATCTACCAAAGAGCTTTCTTAAGTACTGCAATCTTTTTAAGTCTTCTTCAAATTCTGCAATATCCGAACAATGCGGATTTTCATAATATTTTGCAGCATAAAGAAGAAAAGTTGATTCTCCTAGCTTCATAATTTAATTTCTACTTTCGATTAAGCATCAGCTACGATTGAGTCATCGCCTGCTCCAGTTACACCAAGGTCGCCAGCATCGCCTGCAGTAACTTTCATAGTCACTAATGATTCTACTATGTGGCGAGTATTACCCTCGGCTGTTGTATAAGTATTATATAAATTCCAGCCTGGAGTTTTAATACCTTTTGCACGGTTAGCTGCTACACCAGCTTCTGTGGTGTCGACAAAAATCGCGTTATCTTGGTCATTTGATTTGTTTGTATTATTAGAGTCAGCTTCTAACCATGTTGGTACTGAAGCTAATGCGTCTGTTTTTCCCCAAAGTGCCATTGTTGTTGTTCTCCTTGTTTGGGTTGTTTAAATTAATTTTAAATACGTTCAATTGTGCCAGGTACACCAAAATTTTGGTCTGCCTTTGCCATCACTCTAGCCTTTGCATGCGCATTAGCAGTATCTCGCGCAGTTACAGTATAATGTCTTTTACCGATTTGAACTTTCCATTGAACAGATGGTGCACTTTTCTCACGGCCAGATTTTACATGCCGGCCCATAGCATCAGCATGAGCTTTATCTCTAGCACGTTGAATTGCAATAGAGTCACCTTGTATTTTAGGCGCCTTTTCATCAAGTTCAACCTCTTCTTTAAAAGAAGCTTTATATAATTCAACACCCTTAGCAATATCTTTGTTTTTCATCATACGCTTTGATTCAGGGTCGGCTGGGTTGTCAGCGATCATTCGCACAGTCGATTCATCAGAACTAGTCTTTTTCATGTGTTTCTTATATATATCAAATTTCTTAGAATCACGTCCACTACTACCAAATCGTTTATTCATTGGTATCATTGTATGCCTGGGCCCTGCTTCATTAATGTTAACATTAAACATTTTTTCTGCTGTTTTTTTACCCATCATTTGAAAAATCATATAAATAATTTTCTCGCGCGGCTCTGTGTCTAAGTCGTCTACAAATTTTACTAAGTCAGCTTTCTGGTTTGATTTCATCATAGCTGCAGCTTTCATAAAATCTTTTTTATCCATGCCACCGTGTTTTTTAGCATATGCTTCAAGATCCTTAGCTACAAGTTGAATTGATGCTTCATCAAGCTCGACTTCTTCATTGCGCTTAGATTTTTGATATGCGTTATATTCTTTACGCCGGGCCTTATCTGCTACTTTTGCATCAGCAGCTTTTTTACCGTGATCCATAACTCTTTTACCGAGAGGAGTAAGGTTGCCTTTCTTATCGTAGATTTGAGCCATATGCTTTTTATCAGAAGCACTAATCTCATCAAGTTCTTCGTTTTGTCTTTTCAAAACTGCCATTACTTGTGGGTGATTAGATAAACCGTTTTTAATTTTTTCAATTACTTTAACAGCGCCAGTCATATTATTGCCAGCATATCTTTTATCAGATGCAATTCCAATTGCAGACGAAATTTGTTTCTTAGTAAAACTTTCGTCGATAATGTGATAGCCTTTATCATCGCAATGATCGCAGCCAGCTCCTTCACATTTAGGGCACTCAGTTTTTTTATTTTTTTCTTTTAAAAATCTGTTAAAGTTTTTCATTGACTAACCTTTACTTTCGTTGTATTTAAAACTATTTATCAATTTTTTGCATTGAGTTATTACGCAACAATTGTTACCACTTTTCTTTATCTGCCCAATATGCACCACTCATTTTACCTTTAGCAATGTTTTTACCGTGGCGTGCTTTGAAAGACTTTCGCTTAGCTTTCATTTTATCTGATTCGCCTTTTTTAGGATCACCGGCAGTAGAAGCACCTTGTTGACCAAAACGAATAGTCTTAATCTTGTCACCGTCCTTAGCGACAACGATATGACTCTTTTCAGGATGGCTAGGAGTCCTTTTGGCTTTATTATAACCATCTACTCCAGCCTTCGCCAATCGAGGATCTTTTTCTTCTAAAAACTCTTTAAAACTTTTCATTTCATCAACTTCTTTATTGTTGCCAACGCTTTTTTACCGTCAGAATGGTTTGGATTAATAGATACTTCATCTCCGTTCATGAAATCTGATATATTAGCAGATTTGCCTAACGCGGTAATAGCTTTGTGTAAAGGATCGTGTTTGTCGTACTTAGTTTCAAATCCAGGTTTTCCACGAAGTTCAACCCAAGATTTCTCTTTAGTATCCTGCATCTTTAAAGTGTCTTCGCCCTTACCCCTAATGAGTTTAAGACGAACACCCTCAGAAATATATAAACGAAATCTAACCAAACTCATGACCAGCAACTCTTTTCATTTGTTTTGTAAATTCTTTAAAAGATGGTTTTTCTTTATACAATTTGATAGAAATATTAGGACGGTCTTTACCTTTAATACGCCAGTTATACCCATCGTCTTTGTGTTCTGGTTTAGTAGTTTTTATAACCCTACGTTTATAACCATCTTCCCAAGTTTCTGAACCTTCGGTAACTGCAGTATCGCATTTACCGCAACATTGCGGAGTACCACAGTTTGGATGTTGCTCTTTTAAATTTGGTGTATTTTCCATGTGCTGCTTAAACGATTTCATCATGTTTTACGATATACAATTTACCGTCCCCTGTTTTTATTTTAGCTCTGCCAGTAGCTCCATCAGTTCCAACAAAAATTCCCTCGAGAGTTTTCGTGTTGTTTGTAACTAAGTCATGTTTAAACGTGACAGTATCACCCCTACTTATAACTGAGTTTAATGAAGCTTCTTCGTTGGTTTGGCCTGGTGTGTCTTTTTTATATTTTTTAGTTAATTCGTCAGTACCATATTCTCTATCAGCCGAAGAATCTTTTGAATCTTTTACTTTATTTTCTGCTTTATAACCATATTTTTTAAGTAACTGGTTTCTTTTTAATAAACTTTCACTGTCTTCACTCTGTACTTCGGTGTGTATATACTCATCATTATATTTTTTTAAGTATTCTACTTCCAAATGCCTCTCTGGAATTCCTGTATTCATGAGGGTTTCAATTTCTTCGATTACATCTTTTAAATTTTCGCCTTTTAAAACGTGATTGTGTATTTTTTCAAGAATTTTATTTAGCATAATTTGTTCATCAAGGTTTAAGAATTGCTCTTCTCCTGTTGTCAAATTAAACTGTTCCTTTCTAACTTTATCTGCCAAGTCTTTATCTGCTTTTCCCCAGGTTCCTTTACCTTTAGTAGCAAATGAATTAACTCTAGCAAATCCCCATTGTGTTGGGTTTGTTCCTGGTCTGTGGCCAGTTCTCCAAGCAGCTACGCCGCGATCAAAAACCTTCTTTAGAATGCCGTATGATATTCCGGTTTTCTCTGCTTTTTTCTTAAGTGCTGCTGAAGAATCTGATTCTGTTAAAATAGCAAAATCTTCTGATATAACAAAATCGTCTACATAGTTAATAAGGTTTACAAGATCTTCGTTAAAGTCTTCATGGCTTTCGTTCACTGAGTTTTCTTTTGGTTTAAATATTTTAAACCGCTTGTCAAATTTAACAGAACCGTTTTTTTCTAAAGCCATATGAGGTCTTTTACGAACTACGCTGGTAGTTGGATTTTCGCCAAACATATCTTTAAATTTTTTCGTATGAACAGACGGTTTTGTTTTAGCTTCTTTATCACCGGGTGCTGGTTTATACGCGTCGGGATTATCATCATCCATTTTACCGTGCTTTGCAAAATGTCTAGCTCTATCGTCTTTTTTATCTTTTTCAACACCCTTATAATAACCTTTTGGTTGCGAACCAGGCATATCTTTTACATCAGGGTCCTGTGGTTTTGTTGATGTTGATTCTAAAAAGGTTTCAAACATATTATTGATATCATAAATATCTTCATTCTTTTGCGGGTTTAAAACACCGGCAAGACGTTCTTTTTCTGCAGTTCTAACTTTAGGTAAAAGACGGGTTGCAATACGATCTATTACTTTTCCAGGAATTTTTTGTAATCTTCGGTCCAAAGTAATTTTTTCTGCTGTTGACATTGCAGAATACTTTTTGTTTTTAGATAACCTGTCTCTCATAAAATTAATAGCGGATTTTCTAGATCTTTTTAATAGCTTTTCTTTTGGAGCCATTTTTCTTCTAGATCTTTCACGTGCCATTTTTATTTTTGTTTTGTACTTTCTCATTACCAAAGCTCTTTTACGTCTTTGTTGAATTGAAAGTGGTTCTCTTTCTGAAAGATTTTCTTCGTCAAGTTCTTCTGTAATATTCATACCTTTACGAACCATGTTCATTATAGATACCGCAGATATTTTTAACTTTTTAGGCAGACCTTGTTTAAAAGAAACAACATTTCCAGTTTCCGCGGCCTTTCTCATCTTTGATGCAGACATTCCAGACACACCGTCAGAGTCAGGATCTCTCTCGCCAGCAGAAACTATTTCAATATTTTCAAAAGTATAATCTAATTCATTATATTTTTTCAAAAGTGCTTCAAACTCTTTGACTCTATCAGATCCAACAACAAGTATAAAAGTACTATATTTTTTAGATAATTCTTTAGCTACTTCAATAATTGTTCTTGACGGAGATTTTTTTACAATTCCACCATAGGCTTTTTGCCCAAGCGATATTTTTTGATCATAACTTAAAGGGTTCTTTTTTGAATCTTGAGAATGCGACATGTAAACTGCAGCATCAGCCTTACGTGTCGCAGCTTCGGTTATTACTTTGTTTATCAATTTTTCGTGACCAACTGTGATAGGGTTAAACCTACCAAAAGTTACTACCACGGATTTCTTTAAAGCCTCAGACATAGTTGGCTTTGTTTCAATATAATCGCTAGGATTATGATCTTTTATTTTTTTAAGATCTTTTTTATCTTTTTTCTTCTCAACCATGAAATACCCCTAGGTCATATGAATTCTATTTTATTTATAATATTAGCTTCTTAGAGAAAAGTTATTCTTTGAAAAAAACGTTGTCATGCAGTATTCCTTTTCTACAGGATAATCATGTGGACATCCGCGTTCTCTTTTCTTTTCTGGATCTGTAAACGTTGCAGTTTCTTTCCAGTCAAACCCGTAAACAGTAACACTCTTTGGATCGCATGTAGATATATAATCTAGCGTGATTAAACCTGTTGTAGGATTTTTATGGCGCCCAGATTTTAACTTCAAGTGTTTATACAAAGAATCTGGGTATACAAAATCTACTTTATTGAGATTACCTGGAGTCCTGGCCTGATGTCCTGCGTGTATTTTTTTAACATGTTTTGGTATTTTTTCAAAAAATAATTTATATTCAGAAGTATTCCAAAACACCCACACGCTAGTTTTACTTCCGTGACTTAGCGGAACACGCATTCTTGTATATAACATGGCAGCTTTATTTAAGCGCACCACAACGTCGTGGGAATCAATTTCGTTTCCGTATTTTTTACTAAATAGCGCCATAGAGTTTCCAACCACGGCAACAGTTTTTCCTTCAAACCATTCTTTCATTTTATTAATTTAAAAACCTCTTTTTGTTTTTCAAAAAACCGTATACGACAATAGTCTTTTTCTAACGCAAAGTTGTGCCTTTCGTCAATCATTTTTTTATCATGAAACGACGGCGTCTTTTTCCAATCAAAACCGTAAACATTTACAGTCTTTGGTTTGTACAAAGATATTAAATGTAATATTCTTAGTCCAGTTGATGGGCGATGATGACCCAAATCTTTTACTAACCATTTTTCATTTATTTCAGGATGATACAGAATTTCAATAATATTATCACACGTTTTGTTGGTAACTTTATTGGGGTTCATAGTTTTAAACCAATTTAAAAACCAAACGTCTGTTTTTGTACCGTGTGAAATAACATCAGATGGTTTTAGCAGGAAAAATCCTCTTTTAATTCTACAAACTACATCATGGTTATCTATTTCATTTCCGTATTTTTTATCAAACAAACTTCTTGCATTTCCAACAATAGAAATTGTTTTACCTTCAAATACTTCTTTCATAATATATCATAACCCGTGTTGTTGACTATAGTCCATATATATTCTTTCCCGGTGCCATTCATCAGCCATTGGAGAATCAGCAAAATCATGAAAACACGGTGTTCCTAAAGTATAATGTAATAATTTGGCATCTTCATTTGGCCCAAACTCGTCTGGTAGCCAATTCCATTCAATAGGCAATTCACCGATTAAATTATCTTCTAACCATGTAAACCTATGAACTTGCGCCCCTGTTGCATTTGAAACAAAATCTGTAGTAACAATTCTATTTTCAGGATGCTCACAGTTCCATAAAATTACACTTGACCAATTTTTGCGAGGGTAATCTTCGTTTTTTGATCCTAAATATTTTTCAGACATTTTGGTTTTATAGTCATGCTTTACTACCATAACTGCTTTTGATTCGTCTCGCATTTCCCAAAGTTTTGATATGTCATCGCGTAATATCATATCTCCGTCAATAAAAATAGCCCATCCTTTATATTCCATCAAATGTGGAATAAGAAACCGGCTGTATATAAAATGATTACTACCATCTGAATGTTTTTCCTCGTAACCATTTAAAAGATTAAGTGATAAAGGATTTAAACTTATTGGAGATGTTGCATGCCGAATAATAGAATTAGCACAAACATGATATGCTGTTGCTTCTCTTTTATCGTATCCCATAAAAATTGGTATCATTATACAAGTTTCCTTCTACTATGCATTATATCTAGTGTCAAATTTTTTATTATTATTTCTTTTGGTTGACTCATAATCCATTCAATAGTACTAGTTATGTAATCAGTATTCATCCTAGGATATTCTTTTCTGTGCTCAGTCATAGGAGTATTCATTCTCCCTAGCTTCATATGAATTATTTTACAATCAGAATCGATAAGTTGTAATTGCAAACATGCTTTTTCAAGCGAGGCTTTATGAATAGCGTATTCATTTACCATATCTTTATTGCCGTCTGCGCTTACACTTCCAATATTAATTATTGCGCATTTTCTATATTTATTCCGATTAAACAACTCGTATAAAAGATCTGATTGAAAGTATTTACAATGCGCATTATTAATATATAAATCAAAATCATTTATTAAGAAAGAATTAACGCCGTCGTTTAAATCGTTACCAGTTGCTCGGCTTAATCCTACAACTTCATGCTTTTTTGAAAGAGTTTCATATAATGTTTTTCCAAGACCACTTGTATGGCCAGTGATTACTATTTTCATAATTTAAAAGTGCCACTAACGTTTAAAATTTTGTGTCTAGATATATCATCTTCAACCATTTCAGATATCATTTTTTCAAACGTATATTCTGGTTCCCAGTTCAATATGTTTTTTGCTTTATTTGAATCAGCATGTAAACTGTGCAATTCATTTGGTCTTTCAAATTCTTTGTCGGATTTAACATACTGTTCCCAATCTGATATTCCTGCCGTTTCGAAAGCTATCTTGCATAGATCACGTACACTGTGTTTAATACCAGTTGCGATAATAAAATCATCAGGTTTGTCTTCTTGAAGCATAAGCCACTGGGCTCTCACGTAATCTTTGGCATGACCCCAATCTCTTTCAGCGTCAAGATTTCCTAATACAATTTTATCAGATTTCCCTAACACTATTTTTGCTACACCGTTCGTGATTTTCCTTGAAACAAATTCAATTCCACGTATCGAAGATTCATGATTAAAAAGTATACCTGTGCATGCAAACGCGTTATAACTTTCGCGGTAATTTTTTGTTATATGGTAACCATATAGTTTTGCTATTCCATACGGACTTGCTGGTTCAAACGGTGTCTTTTCTGTTTGTCTTCCGTTTACATTACTATTTCCAAACATTTCACTTGTACCAGCCTGATAAAATTTAGTATCAGGTTTAATTCGCCGAATAGCTTCAAGACAATTAAGTGGGCCGATAGCGTCAACATGTGTAGTTACATAAGCTAATCTCCAAGAACCACCAACAAAGCTTTGAGCTGCAAGGTTATAAAATTCGTTAGGTTTCGCTATTTCCATTGCATCCATCATACTACAGGGGTCTGTAACATCCCCGATGATGGTTTTAAGACCTCTTTCGAATAAATTTAAATATTCAATATTTGACCAATTTGGACTCGTATATCTTTTTACTAATCCATATACGATATAACCTTTTTCTAAAAGAAGATCGGCAAGATAGCATGCATCCTGTCCTGGGAAGCCAGTAATCAGAGCAGTTTTCATTTTATATTCCTTATTGCGTCTGCCGCCATTTGTATATTATCAGAAAGATCTACACAATCGTTACCAACGAAAAAACCATCAAAATGTAATTTATCAGTTCCAGTAAAATCTCCAACGCTATCCCAATTTAATCTGTCTATAACAGGATTTCGCATAAAGTTTCCTGCTACAATCGGGCGGGTTTCTACGCCGTGTTTTGTTAATTCGGCTATTACCTTTTTCCTGTTTCCTGCCAAAGATCCTTCTAACACTAGACCAAAACCAAACCAACTACTAACTTCGTGTTCTTGCTGAAGTCTTATATTAGGAACATCGGCAAATATTCGTTTAGCTTCAACTGCGTTTTTTCTACGACCTTCCATCATACTTGGCCATTTAGCGAGTTGTACTTGACCAATAGCACCACTCATTTCTAGCGGCCTTACGCAATATCCTGGTAATATAAATTTAAAACTATCTTCAAAAGGATCTCCAGATTTTTCATATAACGGGCTATCGTCAGACATGTCACGGATCCAACCGTGTGCTCTTAAACTTTTTAAATACTCGTAAGTAATATCATCATTTGTAAGAACCATTCCACCTTCCATGGTTTGCATATGATGACTAAAAAAGAAACTAAACGTTCCCATTTCACCAACTGATCCACAGTGCTTTCCGTATTCAATTGCGCCCAAGCTTTCGCAATTATCTTCTAGGAGTGTAATATTATTTTTTTCGCATATGTTTTTTAAGTCATTGAGATGTGCTGGATTTCCTAATAGATTAACTGCAAAAACAGCAGCAGTGTCTTCATCTATAGCTTCTTCTACCTTCTTAGGGTCTATATTAAAAGTATTTGGATCTACATCAACAAATCTTAATTTATATCCCCACTGATGAACAGGAAAATATGTTGTACTCCAGCTAACAGCCGGGACTATTATATTTCCTTTGTTTTTGTATTTTGGATTTAAAGCTAGTGTAGCAATTGTAATTAAATTAGCACTACTTCCGCTATTTGTCATTACAGCATATTTACTTCCAAAAAACTCAGCGAATTGTTTTTCATATTTTTTTACTTCTTCACCCATAGTATAGCGGCCGCTATCTATAACCCTTTGTATTGCGCCAATTTCCTCTTTACCCCAGGTATCATTCGCTAATCTGTATTTCATGGGAACTTTCCACTCCATTGTCTAATTGTGTTAATATAGTTAAATGTTTTAATATTTCTAGCTTCTTCTAATGTAAATTGACCACAAGCTAGGCTATTAAATAATTGCTTTCTACTTTTTTCCTGCAAATTTTCAATTTGAGAAAGAGAATGCGATAATGGATATGCTGGGCAAAACTTGTCGCATATAACTGGAATTCCTAATCTTAATGCGTCTAATGCTACTGAGCTATTAAATGCAACAACACAGTATGCATTTTCGAGTTCTTCTTCTAAAGATGTTGCATATACAATTTTGTTTTTTTGTTTAATCGGACTATATAATAACTTGTCAATGTTAGTACCAACTTTTTTTCTTATAACAATAGGACGATCTGTATGTTTTCTTAACGTAGTAATTACATCTTCCTCCCAAGCGCCTTTGTCGAAAACTTTTGAAACAACGTTGCTAGGCGGAAGGACAACAATATTTTTTTTGTCTTTAAAACTATAGTCTTTAAAATCTGTGTTAAAGTTGGATTTGTATCTGTTATTATCTCTTTGAGAAATGATTGCGTTCTGAGCAAATCCGTTTTTTATAATCCGCATCCAGTGTGGATTTTTATATCCTGAGTTAAAATACGCATGATCAATGTAATAAAAATCAATATTATATTGCTTCGCCAATTGAAATAAATGCGCGTTTCCACGGAGCATGCCTGCAAATATAATTCCAGTTACGTTCTGTGGTAGCGGCCGTTTTCTAATACTGCCCGGTACTTGACTGTTACCTTGTGTTTTTGTAAAAAAATGTTTTGTCCAAACCAGCTTTGCACCGACAGAAGCACCAAAATGCCTTACATAAAGATCTTGTTCTCCTTTGCCTGACATAAAAGAATATATCATTTTACGTTATCCCAATAAGTATTTTTTCTTCGAACTACCAAATCTTTTTTATGACTTGTACCTTTTGCTTTACGAGGACCCTTCATATGATCCATGAATTCGCCAAGCGGGCCATTAATAAAAGGGTGGTTGTTTTTAACAGGAGGACTAAGATTAAACCAATGCAAATCTTCAAAGTGAGTTTTAGCAGCGTCGTACGTATGGCAATCAGTCCACATTGTTAATTGAAAAATGCTATCGTCTAAATAATATTGCTTCCACATATTTAAAAAATCATTTGCTATTTTGTGCTTTACGTCAAAAATATGGAACCCTGTTTCTGTATACATCCAAGGACGAGCAAGATACCCAGCAAATTTACCTGTTGGCAACCAACTGTTAATATTATTTATACTAACAGGCGAATGTGTTCTACTATCACCGTCAAGCCATATAAGAATGTCGGTGTCATTTGTTTCTAGAAATTGAAACAGAGTAAACACCTTATGACTAAAACGAACAGCATCGTACTTATAGTTTTTAGCACCCTTCACTAAATACTTGCCACCTCCGTTTGCTTCTGTATTATTCTTGTGTCTATTTTTAAACGCCAAAAGATCTTTGTGATTGAGTATCTCGTACTTTACTCTAGGGTCGCGTATTAGATCCTTCTTTGGAATTGGATCATCAACGTACACGGTAAGAGTTGTTTCTTTAGGCCAATATTTAATAAAGCCATTTACTAATAGACCACCAGTCTCTCTCCAACCTTTTAGACTAAAACAAGTTACTGCATTTATTTTTTTCATTTGAATTCCTTATTCTTCCTTACTAGCTTTTCGAGTATATGCACTATGTTTGGTGAACTGATGTCTTTTTTAGTAAATTCAGTGCAGGACATTTTATTGGTCCAGTTAAGTATTTCTTTTTGAGTCGCGAAGTAGGGATCGCATATATTATTTAGATCTGTGTTATGTAATAAAGATCCAAAGTTTGTGTCTGAGCAGAAAGTTGGTATTCCTGCGTCTATTAGTTCAAAGATGCTCGTTGAATTGTCTATCACTGCGCAGTACATGTCCTGATAGAAGTTTTGAATAGGAACACGTTTTTCTATTAAATCTACGTTCTCGTAGTTTTTTAACTTGAGTCCGATTGCTTTATTATTTTTTGAGCCAGGATGTACTTTTATACATATTCTTTTATTTGTATGGTTTCTTATTTTTTTTATAGAACTTGTGATAAATTGTTCGATTGGCATGGTACTAGTTGGGTCTGTCTCAAGACCGGTAAATATGTATATGCTACCTTCTTTCTCTGATTTCCATTGGTGATTATAAAGACGCGATGCATTTACAGTTCTTATGTTGTCCACATTGTTTTCATCCAACCATTTGCCGTCACCGTATGACCAATTGTCCAAGCTAATCCTTACAAAATTTTTATGATCGTAATCTTTAGCATAATTCTTTTCGGCTCGAGAAATAGTTGCACTCTCTAAAACGATAATCGGCTTTTTCTGTTTCCGCGCAAGTAGCACTAGTTCTGAATTAATGTAATCCAATATTGCAAATCTGCTTTTGTCAGGTAGTTTGTTTCCCTTGTAAATGTGTCTAGGAATATTCCCATCTTTCCAGACTCCATTCTCGCACTTTGGCAAATACAATTTCTTTCTTAGTTTGGAACCCCATGTACCGTTGAGTATTAAAGCATCAGAATTATCAAAGTGGTGTTTAAAGTCCTTTGGCATTACATGCTTTGGTATAGTAGTATTTTCAGAGAAATACTTAATTCTTGGCGAGCACAATACTTCTGCTATATGCGCAGTAGCCTTTGAAGATGATGCCACGAAAAAGTTCATTTCAATTCCTTAATTCAAATTGGTTATTAAAAAAGTTATCATAGCAATACTTCTTTTCTTCCTCAAAGTTGTGTGCTATACATTTTCTTTTTTCATGCCAAGAATACGTTTCTTTCCAATCAAAGCCATATACAAAAACTTTTTCTGGATTGTGTTTGGCTATATAATAAAGAACCCTAAGACCTGTAGAAGATTTCTTTGGCAAGCTTTTATCTAACGCATGTCTATCTTTTTTGGTAAACACCATATCAGCCATTTCTATAAACTGTGGAGATATATCTATCGTATCCATTTGCATTATATGAGCCGATTTTATTAACGGATTTTGAATCCACTTTTTATTTTGGCGTATGTTTTGCACACACCACACGTTGAGTTTTTTACCCATTTGTTTTTCGAATTGCGGAAACCTATAACCGCCACGGTTTATTCTTACAACAGCATCAGCAGTGTCTATTTCTTCACCGTATTTTTTTTCTATGAGAGATGCAGCGTTTCCAACTACAGCAACAGTTTTTCCTTCAAACCATTCTTTCATTCTGTTAATCCATATTAATAAAAAAGGGTAGCCTTTCGACTACCCTAATATTTATAATGTTTATAAAAATTATTTATTTTTTCAATTCATCTGGTCATTCAGCTCTCTTGGTGCTAGCATTTATATTTACTTACGCAACTTAGAGTATTCTTCCATGCACTTTTTTGCTTCTTCGTGAAAGCCGTGGTTTGCCAAATGAGCAGCTGCTCGGGCATATCCAATGATTTCTAGATTAGTCATAATCTTTTTGCCCAGACCAGCAAACGGGCCGGCGATAAGGTTATATGCTATTGCAGTCATTACACCCACCCCTTAAGGTTTTGGTTAGGACCAACTTTAGTATTAATCTTATCTGAGTAATCAGACATAGACTGATGTGCAATAGAATAGATGTCACCCCGTGTAAGACCAATATCCATCAGTTCAGAATTGCTTAGTCTATTCAGTTCTTGAATAGTTTCACTAGCTTTTCTTGCTTTTTTATATGACCTATGAAGTGACCCCAGTGCATTAAATACAACCTTAAAGAGTTGTACGACTGGGGTGATTACTATCTGTTTCGGTAAGTAGTTAACTGTTGTAGTCATTTTAGTTTCCCCTAATAATGGTTATTGTTTTAATTAACAATTATATTTATTAGAGGAAAGTTAAAAAATAGGCAAATTAGAGTTGCCTATTTGGTATAGCCGGTATTCACGTATGTCAACAATGAATTTTTGTTCCACATCGCCATTATTTTTGCCATCCTTTAATATACTTGTCTGAAAAGTTTGCTGACGAAAATTGCAATCTGTCGACTAGTTTTAGTGCGTTTTTACCATAACGGTCAATAGCAACAAAACCTTCTTGTCCTGTAACCTCATAACCATTATTAGTTTTGAGTAGCGTTTTTAAACCATCAACGTTTTCAAGTTTACGAATAATTGTATGCTTTGCGTCAACGATTAAATTATACATAGTAAAAAGATTTTCTAAATCACGTGGTTTAACTTTACTGAAAAACATCATGGCATTATCTTTTTTAGCTTGCCAGGTTGCTTTACCTTTTGGCGATTTTTTATTATCAATTTCTTTATCATAATAATCACTTAAGTATTTCTGAAAGCCTTTAACAAAAGTTTTTGGACTACCAATTCTTTCGCCGGCACGAACCTTTGTATTGATGTAAGTATTGAGGCGCATATTAATATCATACTGAGATCCTGGCTTTAAAGCATCAAACGTGTTTTTTGGAATTGTTCTAAACAGTGAACCAATTTGAGATATTACCTTTGTAATATCAGCAGTCTCTTTTGCGGTAAATGTTGCGTTGCCAGATTGATCTTTGAATACTGCGTCTACTGACCAGACCGACGGGACTGTTTTGAGACCGCTTGCAATCTCTTCTCCAAAACTTGCAGACATTTCCTCAAGTTTTGATCCTCGGTATACAGTATGCCAGACCACTCCAACTTTGGATTTGAGTATTGTTTTAGCAAGGGCAGTCGATTTAGGTACAGCGTAAACAATCGTATTAGGATGGAAAGTAATATGCGATTCCCCATTAATCTTATCTTCTTTAATATCGCTTTTTTCATATAAAAAATCACCTTGTACTACACCCTTAATTCCGAGCTTTGAAAACTCGTCGAGTGCAATTTTTAATTTTGCGTTTAATTCAGCCTTGCCAATAGTATCAGCATCAATATCGGCGTGTGTTTTATATAGCTTTGGGTTCTTATTAAAAATACCCTTTTTAGCTACAAAGAATTTACCATCGCTAGGATCAATTCCAGCAAATACAGCTGGCGAGTTATGAATTAATATGTATCCATTGTTTGTTCGCACATAAAAGTTTTCGGAAGTAGTGCTAATATCATATTGCTCATACTTCTCTTTTAGTTTAATTACTTTTATAACCTTCATTTATAAAAACCTTTCTTATTTTATGCGCTACCGCTAAAAACGATTTGTGTTCTGTGTTAGACTTAACCGAATTTACATATTTTAAAACAAAAGTAAGATTATCTATACTACCTGCTTGCTCTACTGATATACCGTTTAAATAACAAATAATAACCGGAACCTTATGATCTACACTTCTCTTTCTTGGGTCGTTCGGATTAACAAGTCCTTCTTCGTCTGCAAATTGTATTCCAGTATAATAACAATATGTTGGAAAGTCTATATGTTTTATATTCTTCTTTGTTTCTTTTTCAACCGCAGCTCTATATTCTCTGTATTTATCATCTAAATAAGATATTTTTTGGTATGGTATTTTGTTTTGTTTTTTGTAGCCGCCTTCTTTCGTCTGTCCCCAATTAATAACGCCGTATCTCTCTGTCATTATCTTTTCATTATTTTCAACTTTCTTCCGGAGATAGTTAGAGCCGGTTAACCCTTCGTATATACCTTCATCTTTTAATAACTTTACTACTCTACTTCTTCCAACTCCATTATCAAATGATCTCAATACTTCTGATACAGAATACGTTTCTTTGTATTTCTCAATGTATTTTGTCTTCATTTCTTCTGTGAATTCAATAGTCATATTAGCCTCCTTTTATTTTTATTTATAAAAAGATGTAATTTGAGGCGGTATCCATCACACTTTACAATTCGGTCACATCATCCTCTTCAGTTAATTCACCAGCTTTAACCCAACCGCGGTTAGAAGTATGTACTTCGTGGTCTTCTGTCATTTTCAGTTTTGATCCATCTTCCAATTCAATTTCAACCCAAGCCTTTTTGCCATCTTGTGACATACCAGCTAGAATATGAACCATGCGATCATATTGTAATGGGCTACCCAATTCCTTACCCATTACCATAAGATTATCATCCAACTGACAGCGTTCAACAACTTCTTTGATTGTCATATCACCGGCATTGGTTAGAACAATAGTGTCTTCGTGAATACAACCGTCCCACTTAACGCTAATGTTGACAGGTGCTTTAGTATTACCTGCTAGCATATCACGAATATCACGTAGGTAATTAATAACGTTACGAGTACCTGTAATTCCGCCATCTATAACAGCATCTTCCGCGTGCGTCATGTGTAAGTTTTTTTCTTCAGTCATGAACTTTTTAAAGCTTAACATTTATTTAATTCCATTAAATTTGATAGTAAGATTAAAACCCTGAGCAATTTTATTTTCAGGTGGTGATTTGTTCGAGCGGACAGACATGTTCATTGTTAACTTTTCGCGGCCGCTACTCAATTCAATAAACCAGTTTTGTTTTGAAGATGTAGACGAATAAGCGCGAACACTTTTTATAGTTGGTAAAAATGTTTCTAAATCATCTTCATCTGTTACCATTTTATATTTTTTACCAAAAGCCTTTACAACAACCAAAGGAACGCTCGCATCTTTTTTCAATACTTGTTTTTGTATATAATCTATAGTTTTATTTTTATTTTGGTTTACCGCCTTTATTAAACCGCCCCGAATAACTTCGAGCATTTGATCGTATTTTGCTTCATACTCTCTTGCATTTTTTCTCTTGTAGTCATTAATTGTTTGAATAGAAGATTTTTTATTTGTTCTAGAATCCCAATCTTTAGGAAGACCGATAGTTGAGTGAACCGCTTTATACACTTCACTCTGCAAAGTTGTTTTTTCTCTACTATAGCCGTAATCATCAAAGAATTTGTTTACATATGTATTTAATTGTGGTTCAGCGGTTTTTTCACCGCCAGCTTTAAGAGATACTCCAAGCATATTACCATTTTTAAATTTAACGAAAAGATCTCCTTTATGAGATGCCGCAATACCAGCAGGTTTTGCCCGATAGCCCCAAAATACTTGGCTAACTGGAGTTTGCTTATTTAAATCATTTAGATAATCTAAGATAGCTAAAGCATTTTCCATTTTTTCAGCATATTTGGACGACGTTGGCATTTGTTCAATAAATTGTTTACCAGCCGCTGCATCACGAGTATTTACATATACTCCTAATTTATTTCCGTCTGCACTAGAAATAAAATTATACAAGTCATCTATATTAGAAAATTTTGTTTTTGCCATGAACGCAAGCGCAGGGGCAAGTTCAGTGATTGTTGCATTAAGAGTAGTTTCAGACATTCCGCCTGACGTTGGCTTATATGTAATTTGAATTAATTGCGAACCTAATTTTACAACAGTAGATCCAACAGACCCGCCAGTAGTGCTTAATTCATAACTAATACTCGCGTCATCTAATTTTTTTTCTAGGTCTCTTTTTACTTTTTCACGATCGTTTTTTTGAGAACGAACAACTAAAACTGTTTTTCTTTGCGTTGAATTTTTAACAGTATAAGTATAAGGCGTTATTGCACTATCTAATTTTGCTTTATCTTGTTGCGATGTAAAAAGCATATCAGCATTCTCTCTTACATATTTTTTAAATGAAATCATATCTATTCTCTATTATAGGTTTAATTTCTATTATTTATAAAAAAGTGTTTGGTATGCTTTACGAAAAATTAACAAGGATATTTTTTTTAGAAAAGAATGGTGGAGTCCATCCTTCAAAACCAGATCCTAAATTTAGTTTCCTGCAGGTATTTCTCGCGTTCTTTTCACTATGCCCAATTTGAATTAAAGTTCCAGTATTTTTTTCTAAAATATCGTATTGGTTTTTATTTTTTTTCACTGAGTAACTCATTGCAATTCTCCTACTTCAAATAAACTTTTCTTTTTGTTTGAATTCATATCCCACTTTTGTCCAAAAGAAGATTTATCAAACGTCGATCCAGAATCATTGTTATTTGTTTTACTATTGGATGATTCTGATTGAATGTTTCGTTGCGCTCCGTCTTCAAGATTAAACAGTTTCATTCGTGAACGGTCAATTCCTACAACAAACCTACGATAATAACCTAAATCTCCCCAACGATTTTTTAGTTGCTTAATCATAATTTGTCCTCTTGATTCTAAATCTTCTGATGTAATAAGACCAAGAATACAATCTGCAGTGTGAGTAATACCCATTGACTCGGAGGTATTTGTTAAGTCGACATCAGAATTGTCGTATCCCGAACGGTTAAACTGAGATGAGGTTACAATAGCAATATCAAATTCCATAGCAAGGCCACGGATTTCTTCAGCAATAGATTTTACTAGTGTATATGAATTTGCTGCGGCTGCACCCTTTACTCTTGCTGATGCACAAATATTAAGATAATCAATAAAGACAACATCGGGTACGAAGTTTTTCTTTAGACGCATTTCATTTAAAAGATGTCTAAAATGGCCTGAGTGAGCTGAACCTGTTGGATATTCTTTGACAACTAGCTTCCCTGTAGTTTTTGTTTTGTAACGATCCATTTGCTTCTTAAATACATCAAGCGGAACTTCCTTTACTTCATCGAGTGTAATGTCCATAATATTGGCATCAATACGACGAGCAACCTCTTCTTCGGCAAGTTCCATTGTAACATACAAAACGTTTTTGCCATGCATTAAACTAGCTGCGGCCATATGGCATTTAACTAATGATTTACCACCACCAGTTGTTGCTAGTAATACAGTCATGGATTTACGAGGTAATCCACCCTTTGTGATACTATTTAAAATATCAATGTCAAAAGGAATGCGTTCTTCTTTACGGTGGTAGTATTCATGCCTAGACTCAAAATCTTCAAGAAAGTCGTGGCCAATATGTGTATCGAAACTAATACCGAGCGAATCAGAAAGAATTCCTGGAATTGCACCCTTATCATTTTCCTTATCTTGGCCGTCAAGAATAAGAATAGCTTTACGAATAGAATTATACAAATCTTTATTCTGACAGAACTTTTCTGTTTCATCAACAAGAAACGTTTCGTTTGTTTTTTCGTCCGTCTTCAATTCATCAATTAAATTCGTGACTTCTTTATACGCGCTTTCATTTAGATCTTTACGTTTATCTATTGAGATTTTAAGAGCTTCAATTGATGGCGGCTCTTTATATTCGTTCATATAATCCGAATATGTTGAAAAGATTTTACGAAGACTATTATCATCGAAATATTCTTCCTTAATGTAAGGGAATACTCTTCTGCAATATTCTTCGTTGTAAATCAAATTAGATAATATTGTTTTTTCAATCATACAAATTTTTCCATTGTTAAGATGAGTAATGGCACCAATCACAGATCAATGCCATCACCTTTGTAATTAATTTTAATATATCACTATATCATAGAATTGTCAACAATTAAATTAGATCATCTTCGCTATTAGCTTCTGCCAAATCGTCCAATGACTTTGATCTGCTATTACTATCGTCTTCACGCATAATACTACCAGATGCACCGATTGTAAAGCGATCGTGAACGTAGGCTTTGAAATCAGTTTTTTCAAACATCATATTCCAAAAATCGCCATTGTCATTTACTTCCTTAGCTCGCATTAGTTTTTCTGAAAGTATTTCACCAGTTGCTGGATCTACTGCCTCATACCAACCAACCTTTGGTTTACGTAGATATCCACCCTTTTCAGCAACGTCCATCAAACCTGACCATTTAACAATACCACCGTCCCAAGATACAGTAATTGGAATTTTGGATTTCTCTTTAACGTGCCGTGATTTTTCAATATTAATAACAAAGTGATAACCTTGGACCTCAGTACCAACTTTGTCTTGCTGGCGACCAACAATCCAAATAGCCGTGGCCGAATAATATATGCCTGTGCCGCCTGATACGATAGCCTTTGGAAACAAACCGATTTCCTGATAAGTATGATTCACGGCAATAAGTGGGATATCTTTCAAATTAAGATGCGGTGTTACAATACGGAACAAAGATTTAAGAGCCTTTGCACGAGACATATCCGCAACAGATTTTTCATTCATTGCGTCTTCGACTTCTTTCTTAGATGCAAGGTTGCCTACAGAGTCAATGATAATACATACATGATCTTTTTTATCAATTGCATCAAGCTGACTTGCGATATCAAACTTAAGTTCTTCAACATTAGTAATTGGTGTATGAACTACTCGATCCATGTCAATACCAAACGATTCAAAATATGCTTGTGGTGTACCAAATTCTGAATCATAAAACAGTAAAATTGCATCTTTATATTTGTTCATATATGCAGCTGCTGTTAATAGCGCAAACGCAGACTTAAAGTGTTTAGACGGACCAGCCAAAACCAAAAGGCCTGGGGATAATCCACCATCGATATCACCAGAAAGAGCTACATTTACCATAGGAACTGGTGTTGGTGCCATTTCCTTTTTACCAAAAACTTTCGACTCAGTAAGTTGAGCTGTAAGTTTAATGGTAGAGTTTTTCACAAGTTTGTCTAATAGTAGACTCATATTATTTTCCTTCTGCGATTGAAAGCAGTTTAGCTTGATAGGATTGAATTTTAGAAACTCTATCAGGCCAAAAGATTGTTGATTTATCGGGATTTTTGCAAAGATTATTTAAAAATGGTACAATAGATTTATATAAAAGTTCTAATCTATATTCCAAATCATCAGCAGCAACTTTTGAATCATTAAGCTGATCTTCAAGTGTTTGCTTTTCTGAGCTTACTTGTTGAATAGTGTCAGCAGCCGCAAGTTCTTTTTCTTGCAGTTCTTCGTCTATAAAAGTAAACCCAAAATCGAAATCTAAAACTTCTTCGTATATTTTATTAGCCATGTTTTAACCTCCTAGATATGAGAAGGGGCCGAAGCCCCTTCTCTTTGTTAACCTTTAACGAGGTCTCTAAACATTGCGAGATCTTCGTCATCATCACTAATACTATCTGTTTGCGATGTTGATGCCGAAGATGTTTCTTCTTTCATCGTAGGTGCATCAGCAGATTTTCCAAACTTGCTCATGTCAAGATCATTATCTGTATCATCATCTGCTGTATTTGTTGACAGCGGAGAATCACCAGTGAGATTTAGAACACGATACATTTTTGCTTTTAGATCTCCATATGATTTAAAGTTCTTTTCATCAACCAATTCTTGCAGAGAATGCTGTTGCTTCCAAACTCCCTCCAATTCATCATCATCTTCAAATAGCGGCGATGGGCCGTCAAATTCTGATTTGTCGTAGTTTGGATATCCTTCAAACTGTCGGATTTTGAGACGGAAGTTTGCGCCTTCCCAAAAATCAAACGGATTGACTGGACTTTCATCCTCAAAGGATGGGTTCATCAAATCATTTAGCTTATCAAAGATTTTCTTGCCAAACTGATACATGAATACTTTTCCATCATTATCAGGGTTGCCACTATCTTTAACTATATAAACGTTTGATATATATTTAAGGCGGCGTTTTTGTTTACGAGCTTGCTCTTTATCTTGTTCGACACCACTGTTCCAGAGCTTTGAATTAAATTCTGAAACTGGATCGTCTTTTCCGATTGTCGTAAGAGAGTTTTCGATATACCACAAACCGGTTGGACCTTGAAATCCGTGGTCCCAGAGTCTAGCGAATGGCATTTCTTCTCCCGATGATGGAGGAAGAAAGCGTATGATTGCGAAACCGTTACCTGCTTTATCACGTGTTGGTTTCCAAAATTTACCTTCGTTAGGATCTGAATAGCTCTTTGTTGCGATTTGTGAGAGCTGTGAGTTCAACTTATCGAGTGAAGATGAACGGTTCTTTTTAAGTGCATCAAATGACATTGTCATATTTGTGTCTCCTAGTTTTGCGTTATATAGCATTGGTTTATATTGCGATGTATGTTGTGGATTTATTCCACCATCTATTTATATTAAAAAAAGTATTCTTTAGTGATTGCAGAAAACTTTTTTTGGTCTATTTCCAAGAATGGATAATATTTCTTGGATAATCTTATTATATCACGTGCAACGAATTTGTCAACTACTTTTTCTTCCCAATAGTCATAAACATTAGAAATCTTTGAAAGTATAGTAAAAGTTTCAATAGAAATTTCCTTTTGGAAATACATAGTCATTATATAAGGATGCTGCCCGTCGTTAACAGCTAGGTTGTCGTGATAGTTGTCTTTTAGTTTTTTTAAATCCATTTTATACGAATAGGTTAGAGAATCCATTCTCTTTTCCCATTCGGCATATATTTCTTCACCACGATCTTCGACTATTTCTCGTATCCAAGCCTTTGGATTACGAACTAGATTGGCGATAAGAATTTTTAACGGATCTTCTTTTTTCGATAACTTATAAAAAAAGAATGCATCGTTTCGTGTTTGAAATTTATCGAAAGAAGCTCTAATTTTTCCATTATATTTGTGATAATCATAACCATCAGTATCGAAATGTTTCTTAAGTGCTAGATAGTTGACATAAACTCGAAACGATGCTTCATTAGCATAATTCAGTGACGTCATTTTCTTCCTTTTTTACCAATCTCATTTCTAAAGCTTCGGATTTTATTTTTTGCTTTATGATTGTAGATTTTTTAACTATATTTGCGACTGTTTCAATTTCAAGATTGTTTTCTTTGGCATAGGTAACAAGAGCATCAATATAAGTTGCTCCTCTTTTTAATTTGTCTTGAATTGCCAAGTGAATTTTTTCCGGGGTTCTAGTTTCTATCATTAACCGTTTATAACTCCTACCGAATTAATCCATCCTTTTGCTTCATCTTCAACTTGTCGAATAGTTTGCCCTGCAAATGTTTTTTGAGTTTGCATGGTTTCATTTATAAAATATTTGACGTTATATCCATCCACGTCAGAATGAATTTCAGCGCGTAAATTTTGTCCTGACTTTTCTTTTAGGAATTTATTTACAATCATTTATATCTCCTTTATGTGTTTAATGTAAGAGGTTGCTTTTTTACTACCACAATTACTACAGCAAACCACAGTTATTAAATACTTGTGGTTCGAAAAGTTTAGGACTGTTTCATTACTAATAATATTAATATTATCACAACAGTGCATGTATGTCAACTGTTTTTTTGGTGAATTGTTGGTATAGGCAGCAATAGCTTTGAATATTTTCATTTAAATTTCTTCAAACAATACGTTGTTTACGTAATCGTTTTTATCTTGCTCTGATATGCCCATAGCCAAAATAGAACGATGTAAATGCGGATTTAGTTTTTGATTTTGACAATATCTGTTTAATAATGGCTTTATATCACGCTGAGTTTCGAGCGCATTCGCATTTAAATTGTCTAGGTAATAATCTACCAAATCGGTCATGACTTGGATAAAATGGTTGAGTTCCGCATCAGTATCAATGTTGTCAGCTGTAAGCACATCTCCTGAAAAGATTTCACTGGCCCAGGGTGGCAAATTCTGTGGCATGTTCCATTCCAAACCAGCAACACGCATTTCCATATAATCGTGATACGGATGTGGAAATCCATATAAAGGGCTATAGTCCATAAACGAACTAGTAATCTTTTTAGGGCTAGCTGCGATATTAAACCCAAGGATTGGCAATTCTATATTCGTGTTCGGAAACACGTTTACATGCATTAGCCAATGGTCGCGCCCGTCTTTAGGTACAATTGTTTTTAAATGACACTTACGAATAACATTAGAACTCCAAAAAGTGTTGTTCCAATTTTTAAAATTTAACTTATTTATTTTTGGTTCTTCGTAACGTTCAAAGACTTCGTCAAACCTTGCTTCTAAATAGTTGGCATATTCATTCAACGTTTTCCACAGCTTCGGTGTCTGTTCCATTAAAATATTGTTCCAATTCTTCTAAAAATTTTTGAACCATGCTGAAACAAACTTTAGCTTCATCAACCAGGCCGTCATGTAGTTTTTCTCTTATTTTGCCTTTAAGATCTTCGGTGTCGCCATCGAATTCATAAAAGGATATAGGACCTGGTACTAATTTTTTAATCATTTGCCCGCCAGATAAATCACCCATATGCCTTACATAAACGTGAGCAAAGAGCCTATCTTTATCGTCTTGTATTTCTTCAATATATTTTACGTAGTCTTTAGCGGCTAAAAGTATTAAATCGTCATCAGTGTTATTAAAATTTTCAATCGATTCCATTTCCAAAACATCTTGAAGTAATGAAGAAGATCTTTCTAATTTTGACATTTCACCTTCAAAAATACCTTTAAGCCCTGCATAATATTCTAACGTAGTGTATACAAACAATTGGTTTTTTAAATAAACATAGTATTGAACTGGAGCAATATTCTTTTTTATTAGCCTGCGCATAAACGCAGTTCTTTCAGCGTTTCGATGTTCTGATTTTGTTAAGTTTTTTAAATTGTCCATTAATTCAAATTCACCTTTACTTAGTCTTATTGTTTTATTATATTACATATTTTTGTATTTGTCAATAGATTAATTTAAGTATCTTTTTGTTTATTCAATATATCTTTCATTACGTTAGATGCCGTATTAGTAAAGCATCTTGGCACTACACTATGTATAATTAAAACAGGAACTAGCAATTGTAATTTAGCTGCTATGGTTAGAGCATGCATCATATGCCCCAAAGGTTTTTGATCAGCTTCGTCTAAGTGTAGTTTACATTTTTTACTAAACACTATACTATCCTTTTTTCCAAATAGTCCATGCACCGTAGAAAATCACTGCATACGCAATTAAATCTACTGGAACTAAAATCATTGCTACGCCAGTCGCAATAAGAACGGCGCCATCAAGAGTAGTTCTTTCTGTTAATCTTTTTTTAATCCAATTCATTTTTTCTTTCCTAACAGTTTAGCTTTCATTGCTTTCATTTCAGCCATTTTCTTATCAGCTGCTATCTTTTTTTCGTCTTCTACTTTATCTATTATTTGTATTGGTGGATCTTCATGTTCAGCATCATTAACAACATTGTTATTTGATTCACTTGCTTCCATATGAGCTCGAAGAGTATTGATTCTTTTTCTAAGATCTTCCACAGCATCGTGCATATTCAATCTATCACTCATTATTTACCTTCCAATTCTTTAACGCGAGATTCTAAGTCGTCAATTTTTTTAGTAACACGTGGATAGCGTTTCCGCCAAGCCTCGGGATCGTCTTGTAGCCAATCCCACCCAAATCGATCTACCAAGTAATCTAAAGCGTTATCAAACTTACCCATTAGATATAGCGCAGCTTTTGTATTTCTAAACCAGGCCAGAAACGCAGCACCGATTATTGACCCGCCGATAGCTGTATAAATCCACAGTGTATCACCAAACATTCTTACTAATGTATCCATGTTAGCTTCCAAACGTAGACATTATGACAGGCCCGAAAACAGAAACCATGTATCCTAAAACGGCGATAGATATAAGACCAAGTAATAGCCACTTAGCTTTAAAGTCATCAACACGCATTGTGAATCCTAGTATTTCGTTATTCATAACTCTAAAACTTAAATCAAAAGTTCCTTCAGGAGTGTCTTCATCTTTTAATACTTCTTTAGACATTTTTATTTTTCTCTGTATATTCTACATAAAAATTCATTCCGTGATCTGAAGCACCATCAAATGGTTTCCATTGTTTGATGGATGCTAGTCTGCCACGCCATTTATCTTTTAATCTTTGCCAAGTAGTGAAAGGTCTAATATGACCATGAAAATTGATATAACGAGGAGGGCGGTGATGTACATATCCCATAAAGGCTAGTGGAATTGAAGTAACTACATCGTTATTATTAACGTGACGATAATGTTCAACGTTAGAAAAAGATTTTACAAATTTTCTAGTACCAACTCGTGGCGATCCATATGTGTATAGAGCTTCTATTTCGTCTTTTAAACGGCTAGCAGCAATTGTTGCCATTGCACCACCTAAAGAATGACCTGTGATATATAGCTCTTTATCTTTGTTTAATTCGAGAATTTCAATTATATCTTCCCAAATTTTTTCCAATTCGTTTTGGAAACCATTATGAACTCTTCCACCTACTTTCGCTTTATCAGGCCAAGCATTAAGATCTGCTAATATATCTGAAAATTCGTTTGGCTCAGTTCCTCTAAAACATAATACAATTTCTTCATCGTTCCAAATAGCGTGACATTGTGCTCCATCATTTTCTATAAAATTATGACCTGCATACCCAAGCTTTTTATATTTTGGTTTTGCTGGCTTTTCATCGAGATATGCAATCCCAGCCAGTTTTGCCATTTTAGAACACTGTTCTATCATTGCCGTTTCTCCTAAAGATTTTTGTACTAGTCTGATAATGGATTATCAAGAGCTTCTTGTATTATTCTATTTATATCACTATCAAGTTTTGCCATTTTTTCTTCAAGATCTTTGGTTGTTTCTTTCATGACATTGCGTACATCTTTTTCTGACAGTCGCACAGTTGCCTCAACTTCTCGTATAGACGTGGTAACATCTTTAGTTTGGTTGTTTAAATCATCACGAACACTTGCAAGAATATTTTCTATAGAAGATTGTGTACTTTTAATTCGTGCTTCGGATGTTTCTAAGTTTGTACTAATTGTATCACGAAGTGTCGCCATAGTATTTTGGTTGCTTGTTAGCGTTAATCTTAAACGCTCTTCGAACGTATCTAATTTTGTATATACATCAGTACGAAGAGTACGAACAGTTTCTTCAGCACGTTGTACTTGTGCTTCTAACTGGCGAACTGCATTTTCTACACGTTCTACGTCGGATGCTAAGTCTTCTCTTATGGCTGTTGTGTAACCAATCGCGTCATTTAACTTTTGGAGTTGTAATGTGTTAGCGGATTGTATTTCATCTATGTCAATGTTTTGGATAATCTCTTTCATGTCCATGTAATCTTTATATATTTCAAATCCACCCCAGGCCGCGCCGCCTAATGTTGATAGTGCGGTAAGTACTGCAAACATCTTACCACCAGAAAATTTTAATCCGCCAAATTCTACTTCAGCCATCAGTCCTAATCTCCTATTAAATATTTACAAAACAAAACTAATTTCCTTTAATTTTCGAACTGTAGTTCTCTAAGTTGCTCTAATTCTTTTTCTAGCTTTCTTACTTCTAATTGCTTTTTTCTTAATTCTAATTCAAATAATCTATTACAATCGATACGCGATTTGGCCTTTTTACCTAAGGGGATGGTTATTCTTGCGTATACACCAACGTCGGTTCTAGTGTCTTGGTTATAACCACTTATAGGATCGTTATAATCTTTATCAATCAAACCAGTAACCCCGAATTCTAAATTAGTTGCCGACCCAATAGCATTAGAACAATCAAGGTCACCTGCACGAAACTTATCAGATTGATAATTGCCTGGTGCTCCTGGCAGCTGTAAATTTAACGAAGATGAATCTGCGTATGAAGCTGAACCAATAACGATAAACAATAGTACTATATATTTCATATTTTATCTCACTCGTGTTATTTTATTCTTGAACAAATTTTAGATTTTATTCCTGTTGACACGACGTCTTTCTTTAATTGCTTTGACGAAGTACATACAAAGGTTATTTTATCTTTATCGGTGTCCCTTATAAAGACTTCAAAATTTTTATGCTCCAAATATGTTAACTGCAAAATTTTATCAGTTGTTGCAAATAAGATTTTGTTCCACTCAGAATCAAATACATCTATTTCATAAAAGCTAACATCATCTCTTCTATTCCATAATTTCATTTTTATTACTGATATGCCTGTAATATAAGACGGTAATATTTTTGGATATGTAGGTGTTAGTTCGTGTGCGGTGACACTACTAGCAAAAAGTGTCACCGCGATTGTAGCAAAAATTTTCATTATTTTGCAATGCATTCCGCTACAACGTTAGCCTTGTATTCACCGCCTGGTAATGCTTTACCAACACCATATATTGCTTCTGAAGTTACTTTAAACCACGTTGAACCAGCTACTGAAAGATCGTATTCTGTATGGTTTTCATACTCAATTTTTGCAGCTTCGTAGCCAGACATGCCAGCGTCAGATGTATTTGATACTTCTATTTCGCCGTCCCAAGCAATCGCATCTGGCAATGTTGGACTGCTAGAGAATGTGTTTGGCCATGATATTTTAGCAGTGTAATAATCAGCAATAGACACATCATATCTAACGACTGGAAGTACACCACCGTCTGCTACTAGTGTGCTCAACTCGTCAGGCGTAGGGTTGCCATAAACACCTGCTTTATCTGTATATATTGAGCACTTGGATGAAACATTACCTACAATCGGTGTTTCGTTAGCAAAGGCTGCTGTGCCTACAATGATGCTAAATGTACTCAAAGTTAATAATTGTTTGAACATATATTTCTCCTATTGTTCTTAATCGTATTGAGAGCGTACCATTGTATTATGTTTAGTATCAGATGCTAAACTTTTCATTGCCCTTGGGTTATCTGGTAATATTGCATCTTCAAGTATTAGTTCATCAGTATATTCACCGCCTGGTATTACTACAGCATAATAATTTTCAATTTTTTGGTTTTGTGCTAGTGCAGCTAATACTCTTTCTTGTTCTGCACCATTAACCAAATCTCCTATAGAATTTTCGCCACCTAATTTTTTTTCAAATTTTGATAATTTTTCTTTGGGTTCTTTTATTTCTTTTACTTCTTCATTGCCTTTTTCATCATTTAAAGAAAGATTTGCTTGCACCCATTCATCATAAAACGGGTCGTCAGGACTTAATGTTTCCATGTTATTCAAATAATCTAATAATGCTTGTTGAAAACCCGGGCATGACGAATCATATAAAGGATTACCGTAGCATAACATTGCTTGCTCGTCTACATCTAATTTATAATTATATATTGCCAAAGGATTTTCTATGCGCCCTTCGCCTTCAACACTCATAGATCCATCGCCCCATTTAGTAGCATCGCTGTATGGAAATCTAATATATTTTTGAATAGTTCCGCCAGGATTACCAGACCAATCATCAGTTTCTTCAAATATATATCCACCATCAACAGCATTTTCGTTTCTAATATAAACTAAGGCATCCGTTTCAGGATCTTTTACCATTTTATATCTGTATGTTAAACCATGAATTTGGACTGTAACATATGGCGCAGAATAATCGGGGAGTATTTGCTGCATACTCCAAGACAATCCAGCAATCGCTGCATTATTAGTAACACTGTAACTTATATCAGAGTAACAATAAGAGGAGGAGAGCGCCAACAGCACCGCCGCCAAAGATAGTTGACTTTTCATCTTCTCCTAAATCCTTAAATGGGTTCATTGATTTATTCTTTGGTTTGTTGTTGCTAGGTTGTTTATCTTGATTTGCTTCCCAGGCCGCCCTTGCTTCTGCACCAATCATTCCTTTGTACGGACAAGGGGTTCCTGCGTTCATCATAGCATCAAAGACTCTTTCATCTTGGCACATCACCGAAACAGCTGCAACCTTCATACCCATATCGTATAATACTTTAGCATTCTTTAACTTTTCACAGTTCATATCACGAACCATTTTTCCAGCTGAAATACCAAGTATTTGAGTCTGCACAGCACCAGATACACCGGTTGTACACAAGTCTGAGTTTGCAGAATTTATAGAAGGTGAAATTGCCGACGGCGGTGGAGACTTTACAGTGGTCTTAGAATTACTTGTACTGTTTACGTCACTTGTGTTTGTATTATCAGTGTAAATTACGTCATTATCTGTGTCCTGTGCCAGCGCAGCGCCCGACACCATCAGCATTATTGTAATAAAAATAAAGTTCTTAAACATAAATTAATCCTATATTCATAACGATTGCTATCTATTTATAAAAAAAGAGGAGCCGAAGCTCCTCTTTTTATTAGAAAGTTATTTTTAGTGATTAGAATGCAAAGCTTGCCGTGAATGACGGGGCAATTACTTCAGAATCTAGATTATAATCTATGCCAGACTTTAATGCCATACCGGCAAAATTCATTTCATATGAACCACCAACATTTTGAGCCATATCGTCAGCATCACCGGCAAGATATCCAGTAATACCGAATACAGTTGCATCAGCTTCAAAAGCAAATGTTTCTGCAGCTGAACCATAAGTTGTTGTTATACCAATTGCTGCGTTATCTAGATCTGTAGTTGCACGACTACCCAAGATCCAATCTTCTGAGTTTAAATTATAATCTGCAGATACTGCTAGATCAAAAATACTTGCGCCAAGGGAATATGCCCCTTGTACATTTTCAATATCAGTTACGTCAGCAGTTATGTCAGTAAAACCGAGACCAACAGATGCGCCATGAGCTTTAACTATAGCACTCGTACCTAGTGCTGGGTCAAGTAAAGTTGCTCCTGTTTCGCCTTCTACAAAAATGTTACCTTGACGGCCAAAGCTTACTGATGCTATTCCAACATTTGTACCTACCGAATATTCATCAAGTGTAATTGCGTTAGATCCCGAATCAATAGCAAAATCCATAGTACCAAAAGCTATTCCATGCATTGCTTCGATGTCCAAATCCAAAGATGTAGTAGCACCGTACTTATCTCCAGCGGTTTCTGCGATTACTGTTTCTATTTCACCACTAATGCTGACGTGGGGTAATACAGTAGTTTCTTCTGCGAAAGCTGTAGAACTTGCAAACACGATTGCTGTTGTCGTTAAAAATTTATTCATTGCATCTTTTCCTCTGTTATTTAAAATAAATGCAACGCTTCTGTTACTAGGTGCGTTGCCAACCCTCACATACCCTTAGGCTGCTAATGCCATTTCTGGCGCTCTATTTGCGTTTGCATTTAGAAAGTTTGACCAATAACGCAGTCATCCGGTAAACTCCACTTCCACTTTCACACCTGTCGATCCTAAATTTCAGTCCCAGCAAAAACACTTGAAACTTCTCCACAGCATTAGGTAGCTAAATCCTTATCTGCTTCATCGAATATAGAGCGTCCTCTATCAAGTGCTTTTGGTGGAACTGCTCGGTACCGCCCCGAGGTCCAGTATGTGTCCACGTTGTTTCAACGCTTACTAATTATATATAATACATTGTAGTCCAAATGTTAACTATTTATTTTAATAACTTGGTGTGTTACTATTATGTTACTATTATGTTACCTAAGCGCCATCGTCCATTTCTCCAAAATCGTCTTCTTCGGTATCTTCATAGTATTCGTCTTCATATTGATATTCATCATTCATTTGTTAACTTCTTTCCATTTTTCATAATCTTCTGGTGTATTAATTTCAGTGCCGTCAAAATCAACTTTAAGACAACCAACTTTCCAGCCTGACTTTAACCAACGCAACTGTTCAAGTTTTTCAACACACTCTTCTTCGGGTATGTCAAGTGCCAAATACATTTCCAACGCATTGCGCCTATATCCATACACACCCATGTGCCAATCGCCATAGCCTGTCATTCCTCTACCAAACCATAGCGCGTTGTCGCCAGCACGCACCATTTTAACTGAGTTAGGATTGTTTTGTTCTTGTTTCGGCATACTTGTAAACACTGTGCTTATTGGGTAGTGATCCAAACTTGATATACATTTTTCAATCATATCAATTGTAACGTCAGGCATATCTCCTTGCACGTTAACAAAGTGATCGTATTTTTTAAAGAAACTGTTCTTAATAGCGCCTGCACACCGTTCAGTGCCATTATCATATTTGACTTCTTCGATCCAACACCTCGTAGATCCAAACAATTCAAATATTCTCATATCGTCTGTTAGCACATACGCGTCATATCCTGTACTTTTACAGACATCAAAAACTCGCTGTACCATTGTTTTACCACCTAAATTAATAAGTGGCTTTCCCTCAAAACGAGTACTGCCGTACCTAGCCGGTATCAATAAAGCTACATTTTTCATTCATTTATATCTTCGCTATTATCTATTGCATATTGCATAAGCAAGTAAGGAATAAAACAAATCGGCATCCAAACACTCCAAAATATTAAATTCCATAAAATTATATCAGCCATATTATATCCTATTGCTAGTTGTAATTACTATTACTTAGTTTAAAGAAAGTTTGGTTAAAATGCTCTGTTAATATTAACTATATCTTGCACTACTTTTTCAAAGTTGTCTAATCTAAGCATGTTTGGACCATCGCTTGGCGCGTCATCAGGCATAGGGTGGGTTTCGATAAAGAATGATGTGACCCCAAGTGCAGCCCCAGCACGAGCCAACCCAGGCACGTAAACACGATTCCCACCGCTACTATCCCCGTGTCCTCCGGGTTTTTGGACAGAGTGCGTAACATCAAAAACAATATCAGCATTAAGAGTGTCGAGCATGTAAATAAGACCGGTGTAATCAACAACCAAAGTACTGATTCCATTATTTTTACTTTCTAATTTATCTGTTTTTACATTTATCAAAATGCCACCTTTTCATGTTTCCGCCAGCACCCTTTGTGCCACAATGCGGACATTCAACTATATTATAGACATAACCCTTATTACTTTTACAACCTTTTTTTGCTAAAGCAATATTTTTTTTATGTTCTTTAGTTTTTTTCTTACCAGTTAGGGCTAGTGAAACATTTTCTGCTTTTTTGTGACCGACAGTCTCTAACCACTCACTGCAATTCATGGTGTTAGAGAGAGAAATAGACTGCTTTTTTGCTCTTTCTTTGCCTTTTGTTTCTTTCCATTCTGTAGAATTTTTTGTTTGTAATCCTTTTGATATTGTTTTATCATAATCAATAAACTGAGAGTTGTCTCCGCCATCTAAACCATTTTCAGGTTTTTGATTTGCCCAAAGTTTTGACTTTACAATATCGTGTAATTTACTAAACTGCAAGGCAGACTCAACTATTGAGGTGTTGTAATAAACATCACTAACCCATAATGTTTTTACATTTTTTCCATGTTTATTCAGATGTCTTTTCCAGTGCGTGCCAGAACCGGGGTAAGAATAAACCTCGTCAAGAAATGTAGTTTTACAGAAATAGAGTTTTCCTGTAATAGAATGTTTCTTTACTGCCAGAACAGTAGGTTTTATTTTTGAATAAATAATTGACATAATACATTTCCTTATACGTTTGTATTGTGTTGAAGGGAGATATTACTTGGCGGTTTATCTCCCTTCCTTTTTCTATTTATTCAATATTTTTGCAATACCTGAAATAATCTTTTCCATATTTTCTAGTTTTACCATATTTGGACCATCTGACGGTGCATTATCAGGATCAGGATGTGTCTCAAGAAAAAAGTTTTCAACGCCAATAGCGGCGGTTGCATAACAAAGACGCTCAACATAATCTCTATTTCCACCAGAGGAATTTCCATTACCTCCAGGTTTTTGTACACTGTGCGTTGCATCAAACACAATAGGATCATCAAAATTGTCTAGAAGATACATCATTCCAGTGAAATCATTCACCAATGTATTATATCCAAAACTAGTACCTCTTTCAGTTATCCAAACTTCTTTTGCACCATCACACTTACTCAATACTCCTAGCATATCCCAAGGAGCCATAAATTGGCCCTTTTTAATATTAACAATTTTATCTGTAGCACACGCTGCTTGAATAAGATCAGTTTGCCTACAAAGAAATGCAGGGATTTGATAGACGTCAACAGCATCTTTAAATTGTCGTTCAATACGTCTAATCTGAACTGCGTCGTGCACATCAGTTAAAGTTTTAACACCCAATGTAACTTTTAGAGCAAGGAAGTCTGTAAGTGTTGCTTCCATACCCATACCACGCTGGCCTTGCATACTTGAGCGATTGGCTTTGTCATAGCTTGCCTTGAAGTAATATTCGACACCGTATTTGTCACATACGCGCTTACACTCTCGAGCAATCTCTGCTGATTGGCCTAACGATTCGTGTTGACATGGTCCTGCAATAATTCTCATTTTTTAAACTTTTTTATACGTTAGTGCCGATGGTTCTTCGGACAATATCTGAATGTGAAAACTCTGCCCAGTATAATTCAAAGGCCACTCCGTCCTCAACCCCTTCAAACTGGTGAATTTTCCCAGGTTTAACTTGAGTAAAATCACCAGGACCAAGAATTGTTTCATCAACCAAGCCAGCTTGATCTTCATCTTGCCATACCCTCACGATCATTTGTCCAGATTCTACGTAAAACCCATTCCATTTAAATTTATGTTCGTGCTCTGAACACTTATAACCTTTGTTAAATTCAATGCGATGGAATTCCAACACCCCGTTTGCATGAACGAGTTCTGTGTTTCCCCAAATTTTTCCAGCTTTAATGCCCATGTACTTTTCCTTGCGTGGATTTTCATAATTAAAAAAAAGGCTAACCGTTGGCCTTCACGGGTTTATTACGTAACCACCCGAAAACAACTTAATTCAAAGATGGTTGAATTAAGACAGTTTGGCCTAAAGTATAACGCTTAGTAGTTTCTTGAGTATAAGTATATCCGTTATATTCGTAGCTGATATTATATTTGTAGATAGTCGGCTCGTTTACAGTTTTTCGTGTTGATTCACATTTTTGCTCAACACGATATCCTACTATTTCCTGAACTCGTTTGTTAGATGCTCTATTAGCACCAAGGATAGCTCCTAGTACTGTTGCAACATCCTTCCCATTACCATTACCAAACTGGTTCCCAAGAACTCCACCTATAACTGCGCCAGTGAAAACATCACCATCAGAACCACCGCCACGGATCACACGCTCTTGGTAAATAGGAACGTCAACATCATAACAATTATTATCATAGCGTGTCACGTAATTATTTTTATACACTGGATCAACTGACGTAATAGTAGCGTAATTATTTGAGTTACCTGCGAAAGAAAGCGTTGGCAGAATTGATAGTGCGCAAGCTGCGATGATTGTTTTCATATTGATTCTCCTTATAATTAATATTAATCTATAATAGACAAAATGTCAATAGAAATTATTAGCAAAATGGTCCGCGCCAGAAATTGCTGCTAAAACATTTGGTTTTAATTTAACATTATTTTCTGAAAGGCCAGTAACACCTAATACATAACCAGCAGCCTGTTGTGCAACACAGTTCGAACCGTAAATTGGATTTGTATTAACATCAAGATGTATTTCTACATCAAACTCATCAACGAACGGAATTAATTGAGCATATAGTTCGCAAGATTTCATTACTTCATTCATTAATCTTAAAGACGGTCTATTTTTTCTTATATCATAATCTCTTTCAATAGATCTGTGCTTAAATACTTTACATCCGCTCCGCCCATTCATATGTACTACACAAACAGACGCATATTTTGCATGCCAAACCCCGTTTTTATTAAAACGAACGGAATCAGTTCCAATGTATATTTTAGTACTTTGATCTAAAGAATATAATAAATTAACTAAATCTTCAATTTGTTTTTTTTCAAACACCGTCAATTTTCCTATTAGAAATATATGCGCCTGTCGGCTTTTTCATCGCTTCCATTAACTCGTAAAACATTTTTGCTGACATTACAACAAATTCTATTTTTTCTTTTTTGTTATTATATTGTTGGATATAAACTTCTTGATCATCTAAAAAAACTTTTATATCTTCATACAATCCGCTATCATCAAGGACTGTTATAATTGATTCGTCAAACTCAATTTCGTTAGTAAACATTAATTGGTATTCTTTTGTTTTTCTAGTTTACTCTGTGCTTCTTTTTCTTCTTTTGCAAAATGGAACCGCTTAATCTGTTTCACTACTTTACGCCTAATACGAGCAGCTACAGATTTCTTAATTCGTCTAGCTCGTGTTTTTGGCTTTTCAATTATTACATCTTCATCGGGTTTAATTTCTGTTTGCAACATATCGTACCTCTTTAAAGTTTAATATTAAATATAAAGTTAAGTTTTGATTCCTATTTTGTTTAGCATGTGTTCTGCCATTGTAGTATCATCAACAAGTATACTATCTAATTCTTCAGCTATCATTTTCATTATATCATCAGTGTAAAATTTATAATCATCACTAAACTCGCCAGTAATTGGAAATGTTACAAAGCCATCTTTATCTTCAAGCTCTTTAATTATTTCTAAAATGAGTTTCCATTCTTCTTCTGACATAGCAAACCGTATTTAAATATCAGCGTGTGAATCTAACATCCATTGCATTTTTTCATGGAAGTCAACACGGTCTTCTAAGAAGCTAGCAATTCCTGGCTGTCCAAGTTGACTAGCCATGTTATGCGCTTCTTTAAGTTCTGCAATAAATCTTTCGTTATCCTGCGCAAGGCGGACAAACATGAACTTAGAAGAAGGAATTGATAATTCATCTGAAATTACACTAAGCTCTGAAAACCTTTGTAAAGATCCTGGTGTAAAGGATTTTAATGCGCGAATGCGTTCAGCATATTCATCAATAGAACCAAAAACATTTTCATAATATTCGCCAAAGAAATCGTGATCAGCTTTAAAATTCGAACCAGTTACATTCCAGTGATAATTATGAGATTTTAAATACAAAGAAAAGGCTGATGCCAATACAACCTTCATCTTTTCAATTAAGTTTTCTAATTCCATGATATTTCTCCTCTATGCAATTACATTATTATTTATAAGAAAAAGCATTATAATTTTTTTTGTTTGTTAAGTATATTGTTTAATGTTCTTGTCAGAATTGATTTATCAGTAGAAGATAAAATTATTTTATCATTTTCATCTACCAAAATATGTTTATTTTTATACTGATAAATTCTCACTACAGTTTCCTAATACAGCTTATTTAAAATAGTATCACCCGAGGAATTGAACCTCAAAGAAATCTGTTATGACGCCTGAAATAACTCTGATTAATTAGCAAACCTGCAGTGATATACTTATTTATTTTTTATCTTTATTTGATTTGGTGCCCTCACCCGGACTCGAACCAGGACTCACAAGGAAACGCATTTTAAGTGCGCAGCGTCTACCATTCCGCCATGAGGGCCGTAACTTTATTCTGTATTAATTCAAACTGATGCCACCAGACGCTATGGCACCCCTCCCAATCATAACGATATTTTTTTTAAAGAAAGGCCGTGTACTATTGTTCCATGCTCTTATCCCATCATTCCATGCAAAAACGCAGACAGTATCCCCCATGCCGCCCATTCCACAAAACTTGCCTCCGAAAGCGGTATTTTTGTAACTCATCTCTGCCATAGCATGGTTTGCCATGACACGTGCTAAGTCAGTAAATTCAATATCACATACATTAAGCTGTTCACAAGAAAAGAAAACTTGCTTTTCAATTGCTAAAACCATTGATGAATTTCCAGAGCATTGAAAACCATTAAAATTATTTGGTCTACATGTAAAATACCGCTGTTCCAACTCTTGCATCATCTGAGGCATCGACATTCGCCAACATATTCCGTTTATTGTAATAGCATCAGTGCATATTTCTTTCTCTTCCTGCGAGCTCGCACTCGCAGGTGCGGATAATGCCACTAAGAGCAACAGTGGCATTATGAATTGCATAATCTTAATCATTGTTTCTTCCTTATAATTCGCAACAAAGGTTTAAACCCACATCGTTGCAACTCCTTATTAATGTGAATGACCTAACAGCGTACTCACCTTTCGGCTTTGGGTGTTTCGGGGTTTCTGGTCTGCCATTCTCTACTACAAACCCTTTTTCGATGTTTGGTTCTTTAAACAGTCTGTCTAAAGTAGATCTTACGAGCGGGTAAGGAGAATCGAACTCCTGTCTAAAGGTTGGAAACCTACCGTAATAACCACTATACGATACCCGCGAAATAATATTGGTAGGCCCTTAGGGACTTGAACCCCAATCGGCAGTGTTATGAGCACTGTGCATTAACCAATTATGCTAAAGGCCCACGAATATTATTTCTAATTATTATACTTAAAATAACTTATGGTGATCTCTGTAGGACTCGAACCTACGACCTACGGATTAGAAATCCGTTGTTCTATCCAGCTGAACTAAGAGACCATCAAAATTTATTTTTAATCCGCTTATATTACTATTATAACATACATTATGTAATATGTCAATCTATATTTGGTCTCTCGAGCTGGATTCGAACCAGCGGTTTCTTGGTCCCAAACCAAGCGGATTAACCAGACTTTCCCACCGAGAGATTATTGCTATTTGTCTTTTAAGATCTTGTCAATTTTTTCTTCAATTTTATTAAGACGATCTAGAATTACTTCATAAGATTCGCTTAGAGTCAATTCCTTATGATTTATATCAACTACTGGCAGAATCGGATGTACATCTAATTCCCAATCAACATCGTCAGCTTTAAACTCAGTAGAACGAAACAGTTTAAACATTCATAATAATCCTTTATATTGGCAAGGGTGGAAGGAGTCGAACCCTCGCTTAAGGATTTGGAATCCCACGTGCTACCATAACACTTCACCCTCATAAAACTACTTTAACCAACGCCCTAGTATCTCCAATCTCCCCGCGCCTGCGTACGCGTAGCGAGGGCGCTCTAGTTTGATTGAAACTAATTGGATCCAACTACTCTAGCATAGTAGCACGCGGTGAAGCGCAAATACTCTGATGGGCTACTAGTAAAACGCGATCTACGTTTACCCATACAGCTATTGTTTGTTGGATCTAATCCAAGTGCTTGCGGGTCCGGTACCCTCCACACGGACGCTGGTTAAAATAGTCTTCCTTGTCTTAGACTCTTTGCTGATTACATAGTGGTCTTAACTTAGTCCCTCACCAGGATTTTACGGGTTCTGCTCCATGGGCATACCTACCTGTTACGTTTCTTTGCTCGTACTATATAATCAGAAAAGAGTCCTTTGTTTGATTCTCTTTATACTATTAATATAACTGATTCTAAACAGAATGTCAATAGTTAATTTCCTTTAAAAGACAATTTAATTTCTCGTTGGAAGATGATTTCTTCGATTTCTTCTAGAGTCTCTCTGCATGTAGCTAGGCAAGGTGAGTCTGATTTCAAAATCAATTCCTTAGCAGCAAAGATTTGGTCATAACGCTCAAGGCCTGTAGGGATTTGATTGGCGATTGTTTGTGTGAATGTGATCATTTGCATTTTGTAGCCTTTCTGTTTATATTATCAATCTATCTGATTCTAAACAGAATGTCAATAGTTAATTTCAGTTTCGAAATCTAAATCTACAATTGGATTTGAAAATTCAGCGCAAAACATACCATCAAATTCTTGCTCAATAGGAAATTCGTTATCTATGATATCTTTTGAAACGTCTTGAAACATCGTTGTAGTATTTTTCATTTTATTCTCCATTGATTCTCTTTACAGTACTAATATAACTGATTCTAAACAGAATGTCAATAGTTAATTACTCTTCTTTTTGTTTTTTATCTCTCAAAGCATCATATAATGTTTCAGGTATTACTTGAAGTTGTAGACCAGTTGGTTGAATACGGCTCTTAACATACGCTTCATATGTTGAGAATTCAACTGGGTGTTTTGGTGGTGTTGCATTCGTTTTCATATTATTCGGATCCTGGGATAGTTATATTTTGATTTTTCATAATGTCTGTAATTATGTTTGTGGTTGTACTAAGATGGCCGTCAATGTTAAAATCTGTTGTGCCTGATTCGTAATACAAAAGAATTAAAACAGCTCCTACGATAATTGGAGCTAGCTGCATTCCTATTTTTATAAACGATGCGATTACGCCAAACACAATTCCAAAAACGGTGCCTACTAATGCTAACACTATGATTAGGCCTACGAAATTTTCCATATTTTCCATGGTATTATTTATTATCCAAATAGTATTTAACAATTGTATTGTCAATTTCAGTCATAGGAGAACCAGCCCAGGCTGCACCTTTTCCTGCTACTTTTCCTGCAACTCTCGCCAAGTTAACAGAAATAAGATCGTTCTTGTGAGTACGAGCCATTTCGCGCATACCGTATGCAATTTTTGCGTTGTCTGTTCCGTTAATCATATTCATGGCATTTTCCTTTTCCATTTGATATATACAATCTATCTGATTCTAAAGAGAATGTCAATAGTTAATTACACTTGTTTTGAAAATTTTTCAACAAAAGAAACCGAATTGTCGAAGGCTTCTTGTTCCCACCATCTGTCTAAGTATGGAACAGTCTTGTATTCATCTAAAAGAGTACCCAAATCCTGGGTCATGTATTGTTTTACATGTATCATTTCGTGGGCAATTGTAGTAAATATTTCTCCAACATTACGATCAGTTTGCTTCACAAGAATCATATAGCTTCCATTGCTTTCATCTATACACATTCCATTGCTACCATTAACGTCGCAGTTTGCTATTAAAATATTGCGGGGAAGAATACAAAGTTCCTTGCACAAGAACTTCACAAACCTTTTAGCTAATTGAATATATTCGTTATTCAATTCTATAATAATATTCATTATTTTTTTCTTACGTTGATTCCTCGATTTTCTTTTTGCTTTTTGAAGATCCGATTTTACGCCGCCCTTTGCGTGGTCTGTTTTTTGCTGGCCAAGCCATAAGTATATCCTTTCATGGTGTTAAAAATATCAAACATTACTTTCTCTAATTCATATGCTTCCTGTTCCCAAGGAGATTCGAAGTACGGTACGTCATACTCTTTTCCTTTCCATTTTGATAACTGTTTTCCAATTCCAGATTCTAATTCGCCTTTTAAATATTGTTTAGCATGAACCATTTCATGAAAGAATGTAGTGATGATATCGTGCCTATCGTGTTTTGGATTAATATATACCGTCAGCTCTTCATCCTCTAGATCATATTCGCAATAACCGCAACATCCTTCATTAAATTCGCCGTCGAAATATAATTCAATTTCGCCATCTATTTCTAAAAAGTTAGCAGCAAAGGAAACAGCGTTATCTAACAGTTTATTTGAAATCGTTTTTGGTTTATCATAGCTTACATAAAACATTACGAAATCTCAGCTAAGTCATTTTTAAATTGAACTTCAGCTGTAGTTTCTTTCCAGTATTTAAACTCTTGCTGCCCTTGTTTAATTTCTTTTTTCAATTCAGCAACCATTTCCTGAGTAAGACTCATGATGTTAACACGGAGAAGGCGATCAATATCGCTATTACCATTTGCATCAGTATGAGACAATATTTGTTCTCCTACTTGCTTTTTCTTTTTATTTTTAAATTCAATTTTATTATCAATGACAGCTTGAATGAATTGCATTTTTACTTTTAGCCAACGAGCAAGTTCAGATGCTTCTTTTTTCTTTAGCTCGATTCTGCTCTTCATGATCATAAGGCGATAATTGCAAAAATCTTTAATTAGCTCGCGTTCATCTTTATATTCACGCAGCTTGCCATCATAATCAATAACAGTTAGGTTTTCAGTAAGTGGCTTACTTAACTTAAACTTCTGAATAACTTTCGAATTTGCCCAGTTTGCCGACGAAGTCTGTTTTAGTTTAACTTCGAATTTAAAACCAGTTTTATCGCAAAGATCCTCGTAAGATACGATATCTCCATCATCTTCAAGCTTATCTAAAACTTTAATATAGCCTTCTCTGTCAAAGCCATATGGTACCTCAGTAATTTCTAATACTGTTTTGCTCTTCTTTTTAAAGCAACCAAATACAGTGTATTTATCCTCAGTTTTATCATATTCTACACTACCATTGAAGTCTGGAAATGACACTGGAAGTCTTTCGGCTATATTACCATTCGTAAGGAATTCATCGCAGGCACGAGAAAGAGAGACAATACTTCGAGGTAAAATGTTTGTTGCAAAACCAGTAGCAATACCCTTTGTACCATTCGATAAAACCAATGGAATAACTGGTAAATAAAACGCAGGAGGTTCGTGTTCAGGATCAGAATGAACTGGTGCTAATTCCAAATCCTTGATGTACTTACTAAAATTTGCATGGACTCGAGTATATACATACCGGGCTGCACCAGCTTCTTGAATAAGTCGTGTACCAAAGGACCCTCGACCTTCAATAAGACAAACGTTATTGTTCCATGTTGCAGCCATTAGTTGTCCTGCACCAGCAGCTGAAGCTTCTCCGTGATTATATCCGTAGTCTGATATGATACCAGCAACAGCTGATACCTTTTTAAAATCCTTTTTTGAATTAAGTAGCGAACTATACAGATAAAACCTTTGGACTGGTTTTAGACCGTCTATCATATTAGGGATGGCACGCGACTCAACAGTATACATAGCAAAACTAAGCCATTCGTTAGCAGCTACTTTCGAAATTGGATAATTATTCATCGCGTCATCGTCTTTAGTAAATTCTAATATACTCATATTATCCTCGTCTGATTCTATACTATTCTAACACATTACAACACAAATGTCAATCATAATATTATTACGCAAACATATACTCTTTACGAAGTTGAGACTCTTTTCCAAACATCATTTGAAATACAGATGCGTCATCAACAGTTACAGTATCGTACACAGGTTCATTAATAATCTTATCATATTCTTCCTCGCTGAGGCTGCCGAGGCCTTTAATATAACGATGCTTCCAACCAACACGTTCTGTTTTAAATTTGCTAGCATCCTCGTATGTGTAAAACCATTTCACGTCTTTATCTTTTGTTGAAATCATAATAGGAGTACGAGTAATGTTCACGCGTTTTTCTGTTAGAAGGCGCGGCCAGAATTTATAAAAGAATGCAATAAGTAATGGCGAAATATGTCCAATACCGTCATGGTCAGCATCAGTTAAAGTTGCGATATTTGAATAAGACATATCGTCAACACTATTAGGATCATTAATATCCAATCCCAATACAGCAACCAACTCGCCGAGTTCTTTATTTTTTAAAACATCGGCAGGTTTCATATCCCAGGTATTCATAATAACACCTCGAAGCGGATAAGCTCCAACTTTATTAGGATCCCTAACTTTAAGTAGGAACCCCATAGCTGAGTCTCCTTCTACGATCTTGAGCGTTGCATTATAGGAATTTGCAGCAATGTGTTTTGCTACCTTTACTTTACGTAGCTTTTTCTGAGCAAGAGTTGCGGCTCTTTTATCTGCCGCCAATTTCTTAGCAAGTTGTGCTTCAATAATTGGTTCTACAATATCGTTAGCTGCAAATATTTTTCTTGCTATGTTTATAAAGTCTTTTGATTCTGATTTTTCGTAATGCTCTTTTACGTTACCAAAAGTATTTGTAAGGCGTTCTTTAGTTTGAGAGTCAAACTTTGGATTTGTAAAATTTCGAGCAAACATAATAAAAGTTAGTCCACCTTTAATGGTGTTCCTAGCAACTTCGATTTTATGGCGGCGTTTAATTAATACTCCCAATTCTTCAACAATGCCGTTTACAATAAAATCAACATATGCACCACCTTGTCGAGTATTTACACCATTCACAAAACTGTTTGAACGGAAACCATCTTCGGAAGATGCAAAGAAAAACGAAAGGTCATTGGATACATCAGTTATGACAGATGCGTTCTCTTCTGTAGTAAACATTTCAGCATATTTTTTAATATTGGAAACGTGAATTCTTTTCTTATTAAAGGAAAATGCGATTTCAGGAAATGCCATTTGGAGACTGATTAGACGATCTTCAAGTAATGCTATTGTATCAAGCTCTTCTAACGAATCAACTTCAAACAAAGAAAAGTCAGGAACAAAGGATACTTCAGTACCATGTCCTGCTTTCGTATTAGAATTTACTTTAATATCTAACGCACCGGTTTTGCACTTAACCTCGATGGCGTTTCCATTTTGCCAGGTTTTACCGACGAATGCAGATGATAGGAAATTGGTTGCCGCTGATCCTACACCATTTGTACCAATCGTAACACGGTTATCATCGAAGCTAGTTCCTGCGTTAACCTTTGTCCAGGCCGCTACTGGGCGAGGTATATTTGTTTTCGAGGTTTCGTCATATACGTTTTCTTGTGGAATTCCGCGGCCGTTGTCTGAAACTGTTACTTTGTTTCCATCCACCCAAACATTGATCTTATTTGCATATTTGAAATTTGTTCGGATTGCCTCATCAATCGAGTTATCCAATATTTCGTCAATCATTTTTGATAGTGCCGGTACGTAAACAGATTTTTTCCATTCACCAAGTACGAACCGTTCAACTTCTTCTTTCGAAGCGGATCCCATGTACATACCAATGCGGGTACGTACGTGATCTCTTGCTGTTAGTATCTTAAATTCTTCGTTTGCCATCATATACTCCCAATATGAATACTCTTGTGTATTCTCATGATTTAAGCTTCATTAATACAAATCTATACTGATTCTATGCAAATGTCAACTAAAAAATGATTTACATAAAACCAGTATAGAATGTATTTTTATTTAATAGTCGTCGTCTGAACTTGAAGACTTGCCTTTTGAGTACGCTTGAGCCCCAAAAAATGCAGCAACAAGACCAGCAATTGCAACAAAGTATGTTGGCGCAATATCGCCAATAATCATAGCAGCGTCGTCAATTCCAATTACGCTCGTAATAAGGATAAGAACTGGGTAGAGTAACATACCCCAAAGTGCAAACCATGCCATAGCACGAATTTGATCTTCCTTTGCGTCTTCGTTTTCTTGAAGTTTCTTTTTGTGCTCATATTGTGCGATTTCTTTCGCACGAGCCATTTCTTCATCTGTAATTACGCCATCCCCATCTGTATCCAAATGAGCATATATTGAATCTGCAGATAGCGTTTTAGCTTTCTCTTTAGCCATGTTTACCTCCTATAATTTATATAACATTGTATATTCATCATGAAAGGTTTTTTCAGTTCACGGTATATTTATATAAAAGGCCCTCCTAAAATTAATTAGAAGGGCCACACTAGTTAATAACTTTTGTTTGTTTAAAACTCGCCACCTTCAAGAACACCGCCGTCTACACCCTCTGGTGTAATTGAACCACCAATAAATTTTCCAGTAGCTGCGTCATATGATATGAAATCGCCATCTTCAACAGTTGACATATCTAGGTCATCAAGGCCGCGCATAACAACTTCACCGCCTCCACCTAAAGTACTTAGTTGTGTATTAATTTTGCCAATAAAATCTGAATAGTGATTTTTCAAATCTTCGAATGTTACGAAATCGGTTTGCTCATTAACTTGAGTTTTGGCGAGTTTTTTATTAGAAAACATTAATAGCGATTCATCTATTTGGCTTGATTCGTTATATTGTTCTGTTTCAGATTCGCTTAATTCAATTTGCGGTTGATCTTCGAAATTAACCGCTTGAGTATTTTCATATTGTACATTCTCGTAAACTGGCTGCTGAGGCTGCTCATAAACTGGCTGTGCCATTTGATTAAATTCAGCTAGCACTTCTAATCTAATTTTTTCACGCTCTTGCGCCATAAACGCCTTTTCGGCTTCTTCTGCGCGTATTCTTTCGCGTTCACGGACAAGTCTGGCCTTTTCGGCTTCTTCCGCACGTATTTTTTCGGCTTGCTCAAAACGTATTTTGGCAATTTCTTCTTGACGAATTTTTTCTATTTCTTCTGCTCTTAATTTTTTTACATTCGACAATTCTTCGCTAAGCATACCAGCAAATTGTTTTAAATGCGGCTCTGCAGCAGAAATCGATTCATTCCTAGGAGCTTGTATTTTTTTAACTTGTACAGAATTTTTTTGTGGTACTATATTAGGAGATTTGCGCTGTGCTTTTTTATTCGTCATATCGTCAATATAATTTAACGTACCTGAAACTGATTCGTTTTTATTCATTTTTTGCACCCATCTTGGACTCTGTTTAGTTTTATTTATAATAACAAAGATATCTTAAAAGGTTAAATATTATAATCTTTGTTAATTTTTTTAGAAATTACTTTATGTAACCCGGGATTTACGATCAGTGCCTTTTGCATAATTTCGTGTCGTATAAAGTTTCTCATATATGTTGTATCTTCATTTGACGTATCCTCGATCCACGGTACACTATTACGCCTACACCAATTTACCAGTTCTGCCTTTTTATTTAATCGAAACGGTCTAATTACATTTCTGTTTGAATATGGAATGATTTTTCCTTCGCCGTGAAAACTAGACCAAATCCATGTTTCTACGCAATCATCTAGGTGATGGCATGTTATAACTGGTGAGGATTCTTGAAAAAAGAAATTATATCGTTCGTTTCTCCAATATTCTTCTTCCGACTCTCTATTTTTTCTTTTGTTGCAAATTTGTCCTATGCTTAATGTCATAGATGTAGCGGTTGGCGTTTTAATAAAAACATTATTCTTTTTATTAATATATTCACGTAAAAATTCTAGAGCATCAGCCGACGTCTCAGTGCCGTGGTCAAAAAACATAAGATTTACATTATGATTTCTTCTCAAAAAATCTACAGCGGCCATGGAGTCTACACCACCTGAACATGCTACATTAATATTACGTGGAAGTTTTCCCTGCAATTGAATCATAATTTTTCACCTTTTAATATTTAGATATTTCAGTCTATACTGATTCTATTAGAATGTCAAACAGTTTCTCTCATCGCAACTCTTTTTCTTAAACCGCTGGAGCTAAAGCTATGATTTCGTTTGTTAAAATAAATGTAAATGCCTAAACGTTTACAAATTTCACGTCCTGTAAAATCTTTATCTTTGTATTCTTCACCTAATATACGAATATCTATTGGATACAATTCTAATATATCTTCAAGATCTTTTTCTGTTTGATATACTAAAATTTCGTCGACATATTTTACTGCGCTTAATTGTGTATATCTTTCAACGATAGTTTGTATTGGTGAATTTTTTTCATTACGGTCAACACTAGGATCTATTTGAAGAGCACAAATTAAATGATCGCATTTTGTCTTTGCTTCTCTTAACATCATAATATGTCCTGAATGTAGTAAATCAAATGATGATGCTACAATACCAGTTTTCAATCTTTAAGCTCCTTTAAAATTTTAAATGTATGTTCCCAATTGTCTACACAAAAAGATTTGCTAGGGTGTTTCAATTCTTTAGCTAACGGATAATCGTTTCCATCTTTATCCATTTTATCACCGAAGAAATATATAACATCTTTACTTGAAAAATCTTTGAGTATTTGGGATTTGTCATTTCCCTTTGGGTAAATATCGAGACCTGTTTCTCCACCAACACTCGCAGTTATACTCGGAAAAAGAATATTAATTTTTTGTGCTATAGCTTTACGTTCATTTGTTTTTAAATCCCATTGTACATATTGTGCTCTTTCTTCGCGAGATGCGTTTCGACCTACAATGCTAAAATTAACTGACCCAGGTCTTTCTTCTAAATGTTTACCAGCTCGTATAGGAAATTTGCTTTTCTTAAGCCACAGATTTAAATTTGCTTTAAGATCATTGGGTATTTTCCACTCAGAAGTTCTTATATTACTGTCACCTTGGTAAACATCGCTGCCAGAACAATTATAAACTCGTTTACATTTAAAACAAATAAACGCGCCAACTTGTTCAATCGTTTTGGCACGGTCGCTACCTGTAACTAAATAAACATCGTTTTCTTGGCAAAATTTACTAAACCAAATTCCAAACTGTCTGTTTATTCTTTCACGGCTTGGAGTTAAAGTCCCATCAACATCAAATATATATTTTTTCATATCTATATTCTTCCTACCCAATGGGTACAATCATCACATGGATCCTGCGTAGCTAACATTACCATCTTTTTTTCAAAGACATCATTATTTTCTGTTTCGTTTCGTCTTCCATCCAGAACCATTCAGAAATTTCCCTTTGGGTCCTCTTACAACCTATACACGAATTATTTTCAATAATACATATATTTACGCATGGATTGATAAGTATAGGAGGATTTTTGTTTTTTCTTTTTACCATTCGAGTGAAACACCACGGTTTGTAGATTTATTTATATTGATTCCATTTCTTATAAATAGATTATATACCACTTCTATATAAATGTAAATAGGAAAAAGAATGATAACCAATTTTTTATCGCCATTGGAATTCGTGGTAACTGTAAAAAGGTTACCAGAAGTAGAGTTTTTTACTCAGGCTATAACAATTCCGTCTGTATCAATCGCGCAGGTAGATCAGAATACACCGTTTAAAATTGTCCCAGTTCCTGGAGATCGATTAACTTACGGTGAATTGCCTTTATCATTTATAGTTGACGAATCTATGAATAATTACATAGAAGTTTACAATTGGTTAAAAGATATGACGTTCAATGAAGAATTTGCACAATTTGACAGAATAAAGGATGGTGAATACGGAATTCTTACAGATATTTCGCTTGTAATTATGAATAGCCACAAAAACCCAAACATAAACATACAGTTTAGGGATTGTTTTCCAACAAACCTATCTGATATAACTCTTGATACAACTCAAACCGATGTCACGTATCCACAAGCAACGGTAAGTTTTACTTTTAGAGATTTTATAATTACACAACTATAAGGAAATAATAAATGTACGAATACAGATGCGCAATTAATAGAGTAATTGACGGAGACACTGTTGATGTCGATATAGAATTAGGATTTGGCGTAGTCCTCGCAGACGAAAGAGTACGTATCATGGGTATTGATACTCCAGAATCTAGAACTTCAGATAAAGTTGAAGACTTGTTTGGAGAGGCTGCAAAAGCAAGAGTAAAAGAACTTCTTTCCGGAGATGTTATCCTTAAAACTGAAGTAAGTAAAAAGGGTGAGGATATGAAAGGAAAGTTTGGACGAGTACTTGGCGATTTTATAATTGAAGATTATAACGGTGAAGATAAGCGTTTAACTGAAATACTTATCGAAGAAGGACATGCAGTTTCATACTTTGGCGGATCCAAAGAAGAAACTCAGGCAGCTCACGAAGTTAACCGTCAAAAATTACTTAACGAAGGAATCGTCGATAGAGCCGAATATGAAAAGCAAGTTGCTAAACAGAACGGTTGACATTTACTCACTTCTGTGATATATTAATACTGTATGCTATATAATGGAGACGTGCGATATGGATATTGATGAAATAAATCATCTGTGGGCTCAGGATTGTAAGATTGACGAAACTAACTTGTCTCGTGAATCTTCACGCATTCCTGAGCTTCATAATAAGTACTATAACCTTTTTTACCGCGAAGCTCTAAAGGTAAAAAAGCTAAAAGCTGACTTACTTGAATTTCAAAAAATAAAGTCAGACTATTATAACGGAACAATGGACGAATTGGATCTTAAAGATAGAGGATGGAAACCCTTTCAGCTTAAAGTTCTTCGTGGTGATTTAGACCGTTATGTTCAGAGCGATAGTGAAATAATACAACTTAGCTTAAAAATAGCCTTACACGAGGAAAGAGCAAAGTATTTGGAAAGTATTGTTAGACAGATAAATAATAGGAACTTCATAGTTAAGAACATGATAGATTGGGCCCGCTTTCAAGCTGGTGGATAATAATAAATTGCAGGTAGATAATGAATGACATTGTGACAGTTGAGCCGATTAATGCGGTACATATGAAAGTTACGGCGGATCCAGGTATACGCCAAGAAATAATGAATTACTTTTCTTTTCGACCTGATGGATATCAATTCAGTCCAAAATTTAAAGCTAGAGTGTGGGACGGATATATTCGCATGTATCAACCTATGCGACCTGTGTTGTACGTAGGACTGCTAGCATATTTAAAAAAGTTTTGCAAAGAACGTGATTATGAAATTTCAATTCCTGATGAAATGATTACAGACCATATTGTACCAGATGATTATGGGACTGAGCTTGCACAGGAAATTAATTGTAAATTTGTTCCACGTGATTATCAAAATGAATACATTGTTAATGCAATTAAAAACAATCGTTCATTATCTTTATCTCCGACTTCTTCTGGTAAATCACTTATCATTTATTTGATACAGCAACATTATGCACAAGCATATGGTCATAGAACATTAGTTGTAGTTCCAACAATATCGCTAGTTCATCAAATGGCTGGAGACTTTCAAGACTATGGATGTGATCCTTCTATAATATATAAAATACAAGGTGGAGTAGATAAAGAAACTTCTGCACCTATTGTTATTAGTACTTGGCAGTCATTAATAAAACAACCTAAAGAATGGTTTGACCAATTTAGAGTTGTTCTAGGAGATGAAGCTCATTTATTTCAAGCAAAATCTTTAACTACAATTATGGAAAAATTAACAGATTGCGAATATAGACACGGTTTTACTGGAACGTTAAAATCAGGCGAATCAAAAACTCATCAGCTAGTTTTAGAAGGATGCTTTGGACAAGTAAAAAGATTTGTAAAAACAAAAGATCTTATTAAAGAAGGTACCGTAGCAAATTTTCAAGTAAAAGCTTTAGTACTTTCTCACCCTGAAAATAAACGAAAAGATTTCCGTAAAGCTTTTAATTCAATCCAAGTTAAACAAAAAAGATATCCTGCCGAAAGAGAATATCTTATTAATCACGAAAAGAGAAACATTTTCATTCGTAATTTAGTTTGGTCTTTGAAAGGTCAAAATAATCTTATTCTTTTTGATCTTGTTGAAAAACATGGTAAGGTATTAGAGCCACTCCTTCGGAGAGACGATCGTCAATTACATTTTGTATATGGTGGAGTAAAGGGTGATGAACGTGAAAACATTCGACATCTTGTGGAAAATGATCCAATTAAACAACACGACATATTAGCATCATACGGTGTATTCTCAACTGGTGTAAATATTAAAAGATTAGACAATGTAATATTTGCTTCCGGATCTAAATCTGAAATCAAAGTACTTCAATCAATTGGTAGAACGTTACGTAAAGCTGATGACTCAAATAAAGCTACTCTGTACGATATTGCAGATGACCTTTCTGTAGGAGCATTTACGAACTATACTCTTAATCACTTTAAGAGACGTATAGAAATATACTCAGAAGAACATTTTCCATTTAAAATATACACCATACCGTTAGAATAGTATACCACAACTCCCAGAATTATTAATTCTATTATACTCATTATTTCGAAAATGTCAATAGAAAAATGCACAGTTGATGAAAATATTTTTCAAATTAACAGTTGACATTTTTCAAATTCTAATATAAAATGTATATAACAAAGATATAAAGGAGTAGTATCATGGCTCGCCGGGCAAAAAGAAATTACGTAAACAACAAAGATTTACTAGATGCTCTTATTGAGTACAAGAAAAAATGCCAAGAGGCTGAAGATCAAGGTGATAATTTGCCTACTGTGCCAAATTATATTGGCGAATGTATTTTTAAAATATCAAATCGTCTAGCAACAAAACCAAACTTTTCAGGATATACCTATAAAGAAGATATGATCATGGATGGTATTGAAAACTGTCTTTTATATATTGGCAACTTCGATCACAACAAATCATCAAACCCGTTTGCATATTTTACACAAATTATTTGGTACGCGTTTTTGCGTCGTATTCAAAAAGAAAAAAAGCAAATGTATATTCGCTTTAAATCATCTCATAACATGGTTGCACAAGGCGCTACATATGAATCAAACGAAGTGCAGCTGCATTTAAATACAAACGCAGATTATATAAATCACTTTGTTAGTGACTATGAGGAAAAGCTAGCAAAGAGTAAAATTCCAAAACAACCGAAAGAAATTATAGAAACAATCGAAGTTGAAGTTAAGAAGGAAGACGACGATAAATGAAGATTGCTTTTATTAATGATAATCACTTTGGTTGTAGAGGTGATAGCAAAATATTTTTGGATCATCAAGAAAAGTTTTTTGCAGAAGTGTTTTTTCCTTACTTAGATGATAACAAAATTACAACTGTAATGGATCTCGGTGATACGTTTGATAGACGCAAGTATATTAACTACGTTACATTGAAAAGAGCAAAAGAGTTTTTCTTTAGCCAGTTAGCGTCTCGCAATATAGAATATCACGCAGTTGTTGGTAATCATAGTGTTTATTTTACAAATACAAACGAAGTAAATTCTATGTCTTTGTTACTACAAGAATATGATAATTTCCACATATACGACCGCGAACCTGTAGAATTAACATTTGGTTCTACTAAATTTATGATGGTGCCGTGGATTACTAAAAACAATCGTGAAGAATGCCATGCCGCTATTAGTTCTTCAGACGCAAACATTCTTTTAGGACATTTTGAAATTGAAGGTTTTGAAATGATGAAAGGTATGCTTTGTGATCATGGTTTAAAGAAAGATATATTTTCTGGATTTGAAGCTGTGTATTCCGGCCATTTCCACCACCCTTCGGAATATGGTAATATCAAATACCTCGGCGCTCAATACGAAATGACATGGACTGATTATAACGGTCGCCGTGGTTTTCATGTGTTTGATACAGAGACTCGAGATATTAAACTTGTAAAAAATCCTAATCGCATCTTCTATAAAATTGAATATGATGACGAAGATATGACTATTGAAGATATCACGAATATTGACACTGATGCATTAAAAAATACGTATGTAAAAGTAATTGTAAAAAATAGAACAAATGCATATTTGTATGATACGTTTCTAAATAAAATAGCAGATAGCGGAGCAGCTGACGTAAAATCTATTGATGATACACTCAACCTAGAGTCTTCTGGTGTAGATGAAATTCTCGATGAAACCCAAGAAACAAAAGATATTCTACATGCATATATTGATTCTATTGAAACTACAGTAGAAAAGAAAAAAATCAAAAAAGTTATTGATGAACTTTATGTAGAGGCAATGGATTTATAATGCAAATACAATTTAAAAAAGTACGCTATAAAAACGTACTATCAACCGGTAATGTATTTACTGAAATCAATTTAGATAAAAGCAAAACTACTTTAGTAAGTGGATCGAACGGTAGTGGTAAGTGCCTTCGTGGCTCAACTGAAGTTGAAATAGGCTTTGTTGATAAAGATGTGATGAAGAAATTCAAAGAATTCGCAAAGCAAAAAGTATAATGCTTTCATATTAAAAGAAACGGATGAATATAATGAGTTTATCATGTCCTTTGTGCGACAAACCATACAGTGATGTAGAAGAATATCTTTTGCATTTATTTAGAGATGAATTAATGACGAAAGAACAAATTATTAAAAGATTTGTTCCATTAGGCGTTGTAACTATTAATGAGATTGAAAATTATGTTAACAAACATTGAAACGATTGTTGAATTTTATAAGCACCATCCAGAATGTATTGGCGGTCTTACTACCACCACTCGCCAAGGTAAAAAACGAATAGAATATGCTGATGTAACTGCATACGATTCTGAAGTTATGAAGGTAGTTTTGGAATCCGGCAAATCAGTAGAAGGATCTCCAGATCACATGCTGTATAGCTCCGATTGGATACCAATTAAAAATATAAAACCTGGAGAATATCTAGATACCAAAGACGGTTTTGAAAAAGTTATATCTGTTGTTAAGCAAGACTTTACCGAAGATTTGTTTGATTTACAGATTGAAGATGTAAAAGAATTTTACGCTAATGGTATTGTAAGTCACAATTCCACAATGCTTGATGCTATTACTTTTGCTTTATATGGAAAACCGTTTCGTAAAGTAAATAAACCACAGTTAGTAAACTCTATTAATCAAAAAGATGCTGTAGTTGAAATTGAATTTTTAGTTTCAGGAAATGAGTATTTAATTCGTCGTGGTATTAAACCAAATATCTTTGAAATTTATCGCGGTGGTGAATTGGTTGACCAAGATGCCGCATCAAGAGATTACCAATCGTATTTGGAACAAAACATTCTCGGCCTAAATTATAAGTCGTTTAATCAAATTGTGGTATTGGGTAGTGCTACGTATGTTCCTTTTATGGAGCTTCCAGCGCACTCTCGCCGTGAAATAATTGAAGATCTACTTGACATCCAAGTTTTTAGTACAATGAATAATTTACTAAAAGATAAAGTTTCTACAAACAAAGAATCTATAACGGAAAATAACTATCAAATAGATATTATAGATTCAAAGATTGAAAGTGCAAAAGAACATAATGATTCTATTTTAAAAATTAAGGAAACGGAAGTTAACAAAATTAAAGAAAGAATCCAAGCTCATCTTGAAAAAATAGAAACAGAAAAAGATGAAATTGAAAAAGTTGAAACGACAATCAAAGATCTTATTGGAACTATATCTGATAAACAAACAATTAAAAAGCGTCTAGAAAATGCAAAAGGTTTACAGCGTGAATTAGAAAATAACATTAGAACATATAAAAAAGATTTGAGCTTTTACCACGATAATGATAATTGCCCTACTTGCAAACAAGGTATTGATCACGATTTCAAGGAAAACGTTATTACTGAAAAGGGTAATAAGGTTACTGAAATAGAAGACGGTCTTGGTAATTTATTGGAAAAGATAAATGAATGTGAATCAAGAATTGAAGAAATTTCAAATGTTGAAGATAAAATTCAGGAAAACAATTTAAATATTGGAGAATATAGAGCTCAAATTAAAATGTCGATGAATGCACTCAAGTCGTATAAAAAAGAACTTGACGACGCAGAAAAAGAAGTTGAAGAAGTTGACACGAGTAAGCTTGATGGTTATAATACAAACCTTAAACTATTGCAGTCTGAACAAAACGAATTGTTTGATAAAAAAGAAACATTGAGTGTAGTGAATACAATGCTCAAGGATGGTGGAATTAAAACACGAATTATTAAACAATACATTCCAGTTATGAATAAACTTATTAACAAATATCTGTCTGCGTTTGAACTGTTTGTTGACTTCCATCTTGACGAAAACTTTAATGAAATAATTAAATCTCGTTTCCGTGATGCCTTTTCGTATTCGTCGTTTTCTGAAGGCGAGAAGCTTCGGATTACTCTTTCTATTATGATGTCTTGGCGAGCTGTTGCTAAACTGCGCAATTCAGTTTCAACAAACTTGCTTATTCTTGACGAAACTCTTGATGGCGCAATGGATGCAACTGGTGTTGAAAACTTAATTGATACTTTACATAATTTAAATAATAACGACAATATCTTTGTGATCTCACACCGCGGGGACCAATTTAGCGAAAAGTTTGAATCGCACGTCAGATTTGAAAAAATTAAAAACTTTAGTCAGATTGCTGCATAAAGTAGTTTACATATTCAGTATCTTGGTATATAATAATCTGTATAAAGCAAAAGGATCCTCATGTCTAATTTTTACACAAACGTTGAACGCTATGGTAACAACATTCTCTGGCGCGGTTACGAAAACGGCAAGCCATTCATGCGCAAGGAAAAATACGCCCCCACATTGTTTCTCCCAGATCGAGACGGTGAATACCGTTCATTAATTGGTAACCGCGCACTTTCTCCTCGCCCCTGTGAATCAATGTTTGATGCAAAGGAATTTATTGATCGTCACAAGGATGTTCACGGGTTTGAAATGTATGGCAATACAAACTATGTAGCGCAATTCATTCAGGAAAAATATCCAAACGATATTAAATTTGATATGAAAAAAATTAATATTGTTTCGTTTGATATTGAGGTTGATATTCGAGACGGTTATCCTGATATCGATGCAGCCGATAAAGAAATTACATCTATATCAATTAAATCGACAAAGTCTGATACGCACCATTTGCTCGGACGTAAAGATTACGATAAGTACAAAACACTAGTTGACGTCAAACCTGAAAATATCGAGTTTATGAAATTCGATACTGAAGAAGCTCTGCTCCGACGGTTTATTCAAATTTGGTCTAATAACTTTCCTGATGTGGTTACTGGTTGGAACGTTGAATACTTTGATATTATGTATGTTGTTACACGTATTATTAGATTGCTTGGTGAAGAAAAGGCAAAGCAATTATCTCCCTGGAGAAATATTCGTAAAAGTACTCGCGAATTCTTTGGTAAACCACAATCAACATACCATATTTCCGGTATGACCGTGATTGACTATATGGATGCTTTCAAAAAGTTTGGTTATAAGTATGGACCGCAAGAAACATATAAACTAGACCATATCGCAAGTGTTATCCTTGGGGAAAAGAAACTTGACTATTCTGAATATGGAAATCTCACGGCGTTGTATGACCAAAACCCACAACTGTATCTTGACTATAACCTTAAAGATACGTGGCTTGTTGAAGAGTTTGAAAAAGAAACTGGTTTGTTATCTCTTGTTTTAACAGTTGCATATGGTGGCGGTGTTAATTATTCTGATGCATTTGGTACTGTTGGTATATGGGAAACTACAATTTACCGTAGACTGATTAAAGAGAATAAAGTACCACATATAAAAGGCGGGCCAGGGCAAAGAGCAGGAGATTTGGTCGGCGGGTATGTAAAAGATCCAAAAGTTGGCATGCATCCTTGGATTGTATCGTTTGATTTGAATTCATTGTATCCACACCTTATGCTTCAATACAATATGTCGCCCGAAACATACATGGAAAATGAACGCCAATATGTATCTCAAGATATGATACTTGAAGATAAGTTTCAAAACGACAATCCTAACTATTCTGTAGCAGCAAACGGCGCTTGTTTTTCAAACGAAAAGAAAGGTGTAATTCCAGAAATCATTGATGAATATTATAACAATCGTAAAGTTATTAAACAAAAGATGCTTGGGGTTGAGCAAGAACTCGAAAACGCGACTGATTCAACTAAAAAATCTGATCTTAAAAGAATTACAACCCAACTACATAACTCGCAAATGGCCATCAAAATTAGCATGAATTCGTTGTACGGCGCAATGGCTAATGTATATTTTCTTTACTATATTAATGACATGGCCGAAGCAATTACTACGTCAGGACAGTTATCTATTCGGTATGCCCAGAAGTCTGTAAACAATTATTTAAACAAAATACTTAAGACTGACGCTGATTATATTTTCTATATTGATACTGACTCAATTTATGTTAACATGGCTCCGCTTGTTGAAAAAGGTTTTGGTACTGTTGATGTTAGTCGTAAAGAAGGCGAAGAATATCTAGATAAAGTATGTAAACTAAAAATAGAAAGAGTAATTGAAGATGGATATATTAAATTAGCAAAGCAAGTTGGCGCATATCGCCAGGCTATGGTTATGAAACGAGAAAAAATTACTGATAAATCTATTTTCATTGCAAAGAAACGCTATATTATGAATACGCTTAATTCAGAAGGTGTTCATTACGAAAAACCAAAAGTTTCAGTAACTGGTTTGGAATCTGTTCGGTCTTCAACTCCTGAAGTATGCCGCGATAAACTTAAAGAATCGTTCGAGGTTATTATGCAAGGTACTGAGCAAAATGTTCAAGACTTTGTTGAGGAATTCCGCCAAACATTCTACAGCCTTCCGGCCACTTCGATTGGGCGTAACAGTGGTACTGATAACATTGAAAAATATATGTCAAGTGGAACATATAAAAAAGGTTGCCCAATGCATGTTCGTGGGGCTATTTTATATAACAAATTTCTTAAAGAAAAAGGTCTAAACAAAACGTACGAAACCGTTAAAGGTGGCGATAAAATTAAATTTGTGTATTTAAAACTGCCAAACCCAATTCGAGAAAATATCATTTCATTCCCAAGCATTTTACCAAGTCAATTAGGTTTAGATCAATATGTAGATTATGAAACACAATTCAATAAAGTATTCTTAAGTCCAATTGAAAGTATTCTTGAAGCTGTTGGTTGGAATGCTGTAAAAGTGGATACTCTTGAAAACTTTTTTGTATAAAGGAAAGCAATTATGAAAAACGAAGACAGAATTCACAGAATTAAACTATTAGAAGAACGCCATAAAAAATTGCACGATACAGTAAATTCTTTAGAAGCCGAAAAGGCTCCTGAGGTTTATATTAAAAAGGCTAAGGTTGAAAAACTAAAACTAAAAGATGAAATTAATTACCTAGATAAACTTAAAACTAACAGTTGACAAAACACGCTTACTGTGTTAAATTAATTTATATAATGAATAATGAAGGAGAATATAATAATGGCTGATATGGCAAACGACATGTACATGATGCACCACAAGTTTGGTGTACGAGAATGGTTTGAAGAAAACAAGCACAACAGCGAACTCATGGAAAATTATCTTAATTTTAGATTGGCGATGTGTAAAGAAGAACTCGATGAAACATTCGATGCAATGGAAGCAAAAGATCCAGAAGAAATTGTAGATGGTCTTATTGATCTGTGCGTTTTTGCTATTGGCACACTTGATATTTTTGGTGTTGATGTTAATGAAGCATGGGATCGAGTTTATACTGCAAACATGGCAAAAGAAGTTGGTATTAAAGAAGGTCGACCAAATCCGTTCGGCGTGCCAGATTTGGTGAAACCGTCTGGATGGACAGCTCCAGACCATCTCGACAATCATGGTGATATCGACGTCGCACTATAAAAAAATTAAATGAGTGAATAAATAGAATTAGGCAGAGCAATCGCTCTGTCTTTTTTTTACGTGAGCGACGGGGTAAAGCCGTCAAGCAAAGGAGAAAACAATGGACGCACTCACAATATGGATGGCGATAGGATTTCTATTCGCGGCCTATGCTGTTATAGCAAACGATTCTGTACAAACTCTCGGTACATGGATTGCATCAAATAACGAGAGATTTAATTGGAAAACTATGTGGGCAGCAGCTAGTGCTGTTTTACTTTATACTATTTGGTATGGGTGGTATATGAATGGCGGCGATATATCTTACGGCCGTCTTAATAAAATACCATTTCAAGAAGTGCAATGGTATCACGCAATGGCCCCAGCTGTATTGTTGCTGTTAACGCGCTATGGTGTTCCAGTTTCAACATCATTTTTGGTATTAAGCGCATTTGCTAGTACGTTTGTATTAGAACAAATGTTAATGAAATCGATGATGGGTTATGTTGTTGCGGCTACTGCGGCATATGGTATTTGGTATGTCGTTAGCCGTTTGCTAGATGAAAGTAAGCCAGTTAAGGAAGAACATAAAGGCTATTGGCGCGTAGCACAATGGGTAACTACGGGGTTTCTGTGGTTTACTTGGTTATCTCACGATATGGCTAACATTGCTGTATTCTTGCCACGTACACTTGATATTCCATTAATGATCATGGTGTCTAGTGTGTTTGTTATAGGTCTAGGATTTATGTTTCGTGAAGGCGGCGGTAAAATCCAGCAAATCGTATTAGAAAAACACAATACTAGATATATACGTTCCGCCACAATTATTGATCTTGTCTATTGGGCAATTTTGTTCTTCTTCAAAGAACTTAATGATATTCCAATGAGTACGACATGGGTTTTTGTAGGTATGCTCGCGGGGCGAGAATTTGCTATAGCAAGTTTCATGGGCAAAAAGAAAACAAAAAGTGTGTTCCCAATTGTAGGTAGAGACTTTGGGAAAATGATGATTGGTTTATCAGCATCGCTTGCTATCGTATTGTTAATACATTATGTGATTGTCCCGGCCGGACTATAAATGTAACAATTAGTTACTTGGTGTTACCGTTAACAATTTTTGTTTTCGGTAACATTTTTATATTTGGGGAATAAATAATATTATATTATTAGGAGGTTCCACCATGTGTACAGAATATGTACGTAAAGAAGCTAACCGACTACACTGGATTGTTAAGGGTCATTTAATACCTGCAGCAGAAAGTGACGAAAGTGTAAAACGCATATATAATAGTTATTTTAAAAGGGTGTGGGGTAATCACGAAAACTGCGTTCATGAGGATGGGTTTGAGTTTGCATACGCCGAACGGTTCGAACAAGATAGAGAATTTGCGGCTATTTTAGGATATAACTGAAATTAACTGTTGACATTCTTATTTGATTAGTTTATATTGATTCTATAAGGTAAAACAAAAGGAATCAGTCTTATGTCTAGAATCGTACATTTTCCAAATGGCTCAGCAATCCACGGTGATATCATCGCTGCTTTTGATATTGCTGTTGAAAGCAAAGAAAACATTAACACTGATGGTTCTATTAATTGGAATTCTATTATTTCAGATATAGCCTGGGATTTAGATACTTTCTACGAATTCCATCATATTGAAGAATGTGTGAAAACATTATCTGCTGAATACGACTTGGACGTCGCATACGATCGCTTACAAGTTTTAAAAACAGATTATCTTGGTCTTGCGGCCTAATTATAAATTATGAGGTTAAACATTGAGTATTATTTGGGACAGACTAATAGAGTGCAAAGATGAAATTATTAATATTTTTAATGAACGAGCAAATGAATTTGACGAACCAGGCTTGGTGCACTTCAACAGCGACACCTGGGTCAATCGCGTCTGGCATAATGATCATGTACGCAGGGCACATATTGATGTAGTAGACGCACGTGATACTAAAGGCTTATGGATGATGCATGTTTGTGTTTTCCCTGTGCTTAACAATAACGGTCCTATATATGGCTTTGACGTTATTGCTGGCAAAAACAAAATGACAGGTGCTTTTCACGACTTTTCAGCAAGCAGTGGCGGTATTGATCATCCTATGATTGTAGGATACAAAAAATCGGTCGCTGACTTTATTCCTAAAAAACAGCGGCAATTACCCGAATGGGCAACTAATATCTTTACAGATAAAATGTTGGCTGCTGGCAATGTAAATTCAGAAGAAGAAGCAGTTGCCATTATCACGCTAGCGCAGAATAATCTACGAGATTACTTTAGTAAAATTGGTGAGTTTACAGGTAAGGGCGAATACAACGAAACTGTTGCTGCACAAAACTACTACTGCCACAATCAACAACAAAATCCACACACTCCTCGCACAATGAAGAGTTTGGGTTTGGACGAAGCAGATGTAGACAAGTTTTGTACTGACATGCTGTTTCCTAAAATTAATGATTAAAATAGAATTTGGTAATGTAATGATGTATCACGAAAAATCACAAACTTTTGAATATCGCGGCCGTGTCTATGATGTAGGAGATGATTCAGGCGACACTCGTCATGGAGGACCTTTTGATCGAGGAACGGCCGATAGTTATTACGGCCGTTCGTTTGAACCGCACTATTTTGTTGGTGGAACTAATACGTCGGAAAAAATTACTGATTTAACTAGCGTTGAAAAAGAAGCCTATTATGCAGGTTTTGAGTTTAACGAAACCGTTATTATGGGTTTTAAAGATTGGGGTTAATGTTAATTTAACTTATTTATTTACTTCGATTGACTTTGGGCATACACTCATATAATGTATTGATATTTGGCGAGGGTTGCTACTTACGCTCTTGCCTATTTCATTTACAACAGAATACCTACATATTTTTACTAAAGTATTACTATTATTAATCCACGCATGAGAAAGAGTCACGGAATATAATAACAGGATTACCATGCCCCAGTAGCTACTCCTATTAGCCACCCGCCACCCCCTATCAATGCTATACAAAGGGCAATTAAGATTGTGACCACAATCCCATCCATTAAAGCTTTTTTTCTTTCGATTTGTTTATATACTGTTTCTTGTCGTCTGGCCCGGATTTTTCTTCTCATTTGTTTGAGTTCGTCCATAGTACCCCAACCAAATCGCATATTAAGTAACTGCGCTAATTCTTTTTCTTGTTCAACTAATTTCTTTTCGTGAATTAAGATTGCTAATGCTTCTTCTTCAACGCTTCCAGCCTGAAATAATTTTTTAAAAATTGGAGGATTTTTACTTTCAGCCTGGGCATGCCTAAAGTCGGCTGCAGCTGTATACCACTTCCCAAGTTGTCCTGCCACGTTTTCAAATTCTTGCCCAGCGTGAACAAATCTTTTAACAGTATTAAACGCGGTGGTGGCAGCTGCAATTGCTGTAATCGGATCAATCATTGTCATAAACCTAAATTGTTTAAATAATTACAATAATATAATTCAAAGCAGATGATTGTATAGATCATAACTATTTATAAACGTGCTTAAATCACGAAGGAAATCGATATGACACCGTTAGATATATCAAACCATAAAAAAAATCACATAGTTCATATTCACGTTGATGTGAGAAATAATGCAAAGGATTATTGCAAAACACATATGAATCAATCACAATGGACCTATAAACAAAACACCAATATGTATGAAGACACTTTCTTTTTTGAATTTGCGCATGACGCTAGAGATTTTTGTAGTTATTTTAAAATTAACTATTGACATTCTCTTTAGAATCAGTTATATTGATATTAACAAATGAAAAGGAATACAACATGTCAAACGATATTTTTAACTCAATGATGAAATTCAAATCTTCTGACAAGTTTGAAAATTTCTATACATCTACAAATGCCGTTCTTAAATGTTTTGTTGAATATGTAGATACCGTTGGTTGGGTTGCTTCTTATGAAGATCCTAATAACCTAATGATTTCCGACGAAGAAAACTTTACATCGCCTTCAGATTGTGTTCGTTGGTTGGAAGTTAACGTTCCTTTTGCAATAAACTAAATGAAGATAAAATTTGCACCGATATTCACACCTTACGAAATGTTAGAATTGGGCATATTTGATGGTAAGTATTATCTTGATACTAATAAAGATTTCAATCGCAAACCTGTAATACGATTGAAAAATTTGTTTGCACCAAACGTGTCGCTTCCTCTTAAGGATTGGCAAGACCGTGGCTGGATCACTCCTGAAGATCCAATGGGTTGGTTTCAATGGTATCTAAGATATTATCAAGGACGTCGTATAGAAGCTCTAGATGCCCGTCAGATAAAGAGACATAATTCTTTTGTAGCACGGCACGGAGCACAAGTAAAGAAAAATGGCAACGGAAATATGACCAAGCGTATACGCCAGCGTCAATCAATACTGCATTGGGGTGGTGATCCTATTCCTGATGTTGAGATAGAAAATAAAGTAGACTTTTTAAAGAGACTCCAAATTAACTATTGACATTTCGTTT